>Ga0210394_10000429_pt1 | contig 90257 bp, 156 predicted proteins | sample IncBWC12MmetaG_FD_160121 | JGI IMG/M metagenome (GOLD analysis project Ga0210394, IMG submission 160121) | Forest soil microbial communities from Barre Woods Harvard Forest LTER site, Petersham, Massachusetts, United States - Inc-BW-C-12-M | ecosystem: Environmental > Terrestrial > Soil >...
TGCAGTGAAGTGTAAGACTAATTGCATAGCATGCAAACTAATCGCCGCGCTCGATGGAGAGCCGTCGAAACCTCGATGTAAAGCCTGCCGTGGCGAGACTTGCACAGCGGATGAATCTGGTTTATGTGCTCCATGTCGCGTGATGCGGGATGCAATGAGAGAAGCCGCGCTCGATGAAGATACGAAGGAACGGGAATGAGCACACTCGATTGGGTCGTATTTGTTCTGTGTTGGTCACTAATTCCCGGCGTCCATTTACTTAAATTTCTTATAGATCGTCAGAAAGATGAGCAGAAGAAGGGAGGAGTCGATGGCTATCAAATGGACGGGGATACAGCAAGTCAGTCATCACATTAGTAATTTGAAAAGTCATATCACAGACTTGACAAAGATGAAGGAAGCAGTAAAAGAAGAGTGTTGGAAGCAAGGTCACGATGCTCCTTGGTTTCTAGTGAAGAACATGGAGAGTCGTCTAGTAGATCTAGAAATGGAATTGGATGCTTTCCTCAAAAGTTCTAAGGAGGATATAAAATGACAATGAAAAATAAAGCAGAAAAGGTTTGCGAAATACAAGGACACAATCTTGCTGAGTTTACGTCCGCTGGCGTTTTGTGTACTAGGTGTGGCAGGTCTCTTGAAAAAATTAGAGGTGAACTTCCCACTACGCCGGAGGAGAAGGGGAAATGATTGATCTCCCAGATTGGAGAAAAAGAGATGCCTAGTTCCTTTCATGCAGCACCAGATCTGGCAGCAGTGGATAAGAATTGGTTTAAAGAACACGAAGGAGAACGACTGAGAGCAGAGCTGACAGAATGGCTTAGGAAAAATAAAATTGTCAGCATCATGTTGGACACGGATGAGCATAGCGTGAGAATTGATATAGCTAAGCTCCCGCCAAGAACGAAATCGGTTCTATCTATGTGGGGATCCATCCGAGTGATAGACGATCAGGAATAGGAGAAAAAAGAATGGCAGTAGACGAAGAAGTGGTACAGACCTTGGAAGCATTTCTAAAGCTGTTGTCAAAGTACAGAGTAGTGGTGCTGGTGGATACGATTGGTTCCAGAGCTACGAAGACGATTAAGATTGAGAAGTCAGATAAATGAATAAAAATAGATTGAAGAAAAAGATCAAGAAACTTTTGAAGAAGATTCGGAAGCAGCAGACAGAAATGTTGGCATTGGGAGAGAAGGTTAACTCCCTGACTCAGAATCTTCTTGACACCGGTGGTAGAAGTCCCCATACTCAGCCTAGAAGATAAAACGACGATCTATCCTCCGTAGTCGTGGGAATAGAGGACGGCATACTCTATTCCCACTTTTGATGTTTCAGAAATAAAAAGCACGCAGATCCCTGTTGAGCACGCCGAGACGGAATACAGTCCATAGGGAAATAGCGTGACTTTTCATGTCTACTCAAGGCAGTAGTGTTCCGCAGCCCTTTTCTACCAGTAAAGTCATCCAAAAAGTTGCAGATCAAAGTTGGTCCGGTGTAGCAGGGGTTAGCCAGCCTCCCAGCACGACTCCGCAAGAAGCCATTGTAAGAAATCCTCTCAAGAATCCTACAGATCCAAAATTGGGGTGTGGATGATGCTGCATGCTCGTTGTCAAGAGGCAGGAAGAAAAGGTGGGAAGAGAGTGGTGGAATTGTATGGCAAAGCTTTCTGTGAAGAGAGAGCACAGAAAGGCGGACAAGCTACGTTAGAAAGATATGGCAGAAACTTTTTCAGAAGCATCAGAAAGCTGAGGAAGAAGAATGGCTAAACTCATGCTTTGGTTTGGATTTCAGATTGGAAGTTTCATGAATGGATATAGAATGGGAAGAATGGGAATTTCGTGGAAGAGTTCTACAGCTAGAAATTCACTCACAAGATAAAACGAGATAAAACGAGATGAAAAAGCCAAAAAGACGTGGCAGAGGTCCGGGCAAAAGAGGAAGCTATAAGTCGATCCCGATTAAGTGTATTGTCTGGGAATTGTATGCAGCGGGAGAAACCTATGCAACGATAGCAGCCAGGCTCAAGATCACTCAGAATTGTGTTATGAATATTGTGCATGAGAAAGATTGGACGGTGTATACTAAGCAGACGCAGGAGCTGACGAAGGGATTGAGCATGGCAGCAGTAGGAGTATTGGCAGAAAAGATGTTGGATGATGGTTGGTTGGCGTATAAGATATTGGAGAGGAATGGCGGATTTCCAGATCCACAGCCTAAGCAGATTCAGATGGAGATGATTAGAGGAGTGGATGCAGCAGAATTGGGAATGACCAAGGAGCAGAGGAAAGAAGCTTTGGTGCAGAAGTGGATGGCAAACTTTGCAAGGATGGCTTATGAAAGATCAGTGGTGTATGAGCAGCCATTGCCAGAGTTAGAGCCACCAGACTTCGATGCAGAAATAGTGGCAGAAGAAGCCAAGAAGAAGGAAAAGAAATGAGGCAGACACGTTGGAAACTCAAGCAGTAGCAAAGGCCAGAAGTATGAGGGAGTTGATTTGGGTGGAGGAGAGAGGAATTAAGCTTCCCAGTTGTTCGGAATGTTATTGGAGGTTTATTCAGAGAGAAGAGTTACAGCGGGGGTTGAGTTTAGAAGATAGCAAGGAGCAGTATAAGCAGATGATTCAGAAAGCATTTGCAGAACATACTTGTGGTGGTTTATGGAGGAAGAAAAATGAGCAAGAAAAGAAGTAAGAAGAAGCAGGCGAAGCATCAGATGAAGAAGTATCCAGCACACGTGATTTCCACAGTGCCACCAGAAGTAGTAGCAGCAGTGGCAAAAGTAGAACCAGATTATGTATTTGAAGAGCCGCATGTGTTAGCAGCAGTTCCGAAAACGGTTTGGCAGAAGATTACAGAGTGGTTGGATGGCAAGGGCTATTCGGATTAAGCAGAAGATAGTAGATCTGAAAGCATTGAGACAGCGGATTAAGAATGCGCGGCGAGATCCTTATCTCAATCGCTCTACGATCTCAGTTCAGATCGAGTTGCTTCTCAGTTTGGTAAAGGAATTGGAGCGGTATAGAAAGGAGCAGAAATGAATACAGAAGTTCCAGAAGTAGACAGGAGTAAGCGTTGTACAACAAGCGGAAATCCAGAGACACCGGAGCACAGGGAAATAGATCCTGTCACTGGGCAGCAGAAAGACTATATCATTCTCTGTGAAGAAGAAAGAAAGAAGGGGTTTGTCAGGCCATTGAGAAGATCGTATGTGCACATTGGAAAACCACCAGACGGGGAGAAAGTAGAATATCCCTACAGGAAGATATTTCCCGGTGGATGCGGAACACGGACACAGATGGGATTATCCATTGCGGAAACGTATGCGAGAGATCCTGGCTTCTATACTGGTACGTTTTGTGTCACTTGTCAGACGCATCTACCGTTGGAAGAATTTGTATGGGACGGGACCACAGAACAAGTTGGCAGCTGAAGAAGTTTGGCTAGCCTACTTGGTAGGTACGTTGGTGGGAGTTTGGATAGCAGTTTGGTTTTTGGTTTACTCCATTTGGAAAGAGTTAAAGCGGTAGGAGCGGAGAGGGAGATGAGGAAACCAAGACCAGATGACTATAAAGATTGTTATACAGCAATGGACTTGCTGGTGGAGAAGTTACCGAAGTATATAGCTACGTTGAAAGATCCGAAAGAGATCAGGTATTTGGAATTCGTGGTAAGAGAATTAGAGAAGATGCGGTTAGAACCTTTAGATGGGAAGATTCACTAAGATGCAATTCTGTGCCAAGCATTGGGTGGATTTGAGAACAGCCATAGAAGACAGGGGGCTGCTGCAGTTCGTGAATAAGGACGCAATCTCAGCAAGCAAAGAAGTGTCAGCAGCATTCAAGAAGGAGCGGGATGAGAAGCAACCCTATGATCCCCTACTCTCAGCAAACTTTGCGATTTGGACCAATGCGTTGAGAGCGGGTGGATTGTATATGATGAAAGATGAGTATTGTCCTTGCTGTGAATTGGAAAAGAACACAACGTTAAAAGCAGCAGACTGGATCAATCCTTGCTGTGATTATATTCTGGCAGATTTCAGGCGGAAGGGTTGGGTGCCAGAACCAAGCTAAGATTAGATGAAGAAGAATGGAATCGTAGTTTAAATTAGAAGAGGAGGTTCGGATGGGAGTACATAGCAAATCAACATAGAGGTAAAGGCCGTGAGAAAAATGCTAGGTGCAGTAGCATTCGTTTTCTTAGCAGCAGTAGCAGTGCAGGGACAAGCAGTAGATCCGGGACCGAGAGGAAGTCCGGTAGGAGCTGGAAATCCCATAGCCGGTCTCAGTGCAGATCAGCAGAGATTTTTTACCAATGCAATTTCACAGTTCAATGAAATCCAGAATGTTCCAGATCCAACGCCGGGCAATGGTGGACTGGGACCGGTATTCAACAGCAACAGTTGTGGTAGCTGTCATAGTCAGCCAGCCACGGGTGGTACGAGTCCAAGCGTTTCAGCATTTCCTTTCGTTGGTTCAAATCCAGAAATAGCAGTAGCAAATCTGGATGGAGCAACGAATTCGATTCCTTCGTTCATTACAGCAGACGGGCCGGTGAGAGAAGTAAGATTCAAATCAGACGGAGCAGTTCACGATTTGTTTACCATAACGGGAAGAGCGGATGCACCGGGTTGTGAAATGGCACAGCCGAATTTCAATTTAGCAGAAAGAGAGAACAACATTATCTTCAGAATCCCAACACCGACGTTTGGAGTTGGGCTGATTGAGAATCTCTCGGAAGCTACACTAGAGAACAATCTCAACTCTACAGCACAGCAAAGGCGGCAGTTGGGAATTGGTGGAAGTTTCAATAGAAGTGGAAACGATGCTACGATTACGAAGCTGGGTTGGAAGGCACAGAACAAATCTGGATTGATCTTTGCAGGAGAAGCCTACAACGTGGAAATCGGAGTGACGAACGAAGCGTTTACGAATGAGAGAGGCAATCGGGTGGGAGTTCCGCCACCGGCAAGTTGCTTATTCAATCCCACGCCAGAGGATACGACGATTCCCATTCCAGCAGATGGATCGGTAGATCCAGATTCAGCACTGTCGGATATTCAAGACTTCGAAATCGTGATGAGGTTCTTGGATCAGCCCAAGCCGGGACCAAGTTCAGCATCGACACAGAATGGGTTTACAAAGTTCAAGCAGATTGGTTGTGCATTGTGCCATTCGCCCTCGATGGTCACTTCGACAAGCTTTGTATCGGGCTTGAGTAATGTGACAGCAAATTTGTTTTCAGATATAGCACTGCATCACATGGGAGAAAGACTAGCAGATGGAATCTCGCAAGGCAATGCTGGACCAGATCAGTTTAGAACAGCACCGTTGTGGGGAATTGGACAGAGAGTATTTTTTCTTCACGATGGGCGGACACAGGATTTGAGACAAGCGATTGAGGATCATGCAAGCGAAGGATCAGAAGCGAATCAGGTGATTCAGAATTTCAATGGATTAGATCAGTCAGACGAACAGGATCTATTGAACTTTTTGAGAAGCCTCTAAGAATGGAAAAGCATGAGAGTTCACATTCGGTTTGAGCCAAAGTATTCGCAGAAAGAAATGAACGGAGCGATTGATGCAGCACTGGAAGATCAATCAGCTCATTTCGGTTTGGATCAAGATGTAGAGAAGTTGTTGAAAGAATCTAAGATCACGGGCAAGGAGCTCCGAGTAGCTTGGCAGAAATATTGTAATCTATTCGGAGCTCAGCCGAGAGGAACAGAAAAGCAGTTGTCAGCTTTGTTAGAATTGGTTCCAGCAAGAGTGAGAAAAGAATACAGATAGAACAGGAGATCACAATGGACAATAGACAGACAGTAGCAATAGCAAGAAGAGACAGGATCAACAAGAAGAGGTTGTCCAATCAAGCAGCCGGTGGTTGGAAGTGGATCAAGCCAAGGGGTCAGCAATGAAAGGCGTGGTGTTGTGTGGTGGATTGGGAACGCGGTTGAGACCACTCACGAATGTGATCAACAAGCATCTGTTACCAGTGCATAACAAGCCAATGTGTTTTTATCCTTTGCAGACGATGGCAGATGCAGGGATCAAAGATGTGATGGTAGTAGTGGGTGGGCAAAGTACAGAAGCCATCATGAAGCTGTTACGAGACGGAAAGAGTTTTGGCTTCAGAAGACTTTACTATGCGTACCAAGAAGGAGAAGGTGGCATAGCAGCAGCACTAGCACTCACGGAACAGTTTGTAGATGGAGACGATGTGTGCGTGATCTTGGGAGACAATATTCTGGAGAACAGCATAGCTCTAGCCCTAGCAAAGTTTATGCGAGAAGGAAAAAGTGGATGTGGATTGTTTACGACAGTGGTCAAAGATCCAGAGAATTACGGATGCTTACTGGCAGTAGATGGAAAGTTGAGAATAGTAGAGAAGCCAAGCAAGGATCAGATCACAGTGAATGGTTCAGAAACAGAAATAGTCACGGGAGTTTACCTTTACGATCTGTCGGTGTTTCAGAAGATTCGGGAGTGTCAGCCCTCGGCAAGAGGAGAGCTAGAGATTACAGATGTGAACAACAAATATCTCGATGAGCAGTTGGTAACGAAATACAGAATCAATGGCTATTGGGGAGATGCAGGTTCAAGCATAGAAGGGCTGATAGAAGTGGGGCGAGTCGTGGAGGCAAAGTACAAGGATTTCATGATGGGCAATAAGAAAGAAGCAGCAGCGGGATAAGGAGTGGCTATGCAAACCTACACAGTCAATCCCATAGCACTGACCACGAAGTTTGACAAGGAGTGTGGCTATCTCTGTGCATGCAGAAAGATTCCACACATCAAGGCTTTGGTGGAGATAGACGAGAGAATGTATTGGCATTACTTCTGTCGAAAATGTCTAGGAGTCAAGCTGGAAGATGAGCCGGAGTTTCAGGCAGCTTGGTTGGCAACGATGTCAATTCTTTTTCTGGTGGGAGCAAACGATTTTGTGGATGATGGCAACGATGTCAGCATGGAGCGGCTGAATAAGATGAGAGCAAGTCATGGACAGCCACCGTATAAGCCGATGCAGAAGGTGGAGCCGGGAGTTTATGTCTCGGCATAAAATTTCAGCAGTGTGAGTTAAGCCACTGTATACGAGATTGAGAAGTCAGAAGATGGGCTTCTCAATGTAAGAGGTAAGGAGGGTAAATGTTTGGAGATGACAACAAGGAGGAATTACTAAAAGTAGTAGAGCGGATAGAACAAAGAGTTACAGAAGGGGTTGTGAATCAAGCTAAGCTGCTATCAGCGGTAATGAATTTGACTACAGCGGTAGCAGCCCAGAGTGTACTGCTAAAACAAATCGCAGACAATACGGCGGCACCAGTGCCGGGATTAGCAAGTGCGATACAGATTGCGTTCGGTGCACCACAGCAAGTCAAGTAACAGAAGTTAATTCTAGGAGGAAAAAGAAATGCCTTTAAACTTACCAGATACAGACACAGTAAGCTATTTCATCAGCGCAGTGGATGATCTTGGCTTGAAGGGTGCAACGTTGGCCTCCGGTCAGAGTTGCACGGTAGTAAGCAGTGACCCTGCTACGGTAGTTCTCGCGGCAGACGCAACACCACGCCCGGCACCAGATGGAACGCCGAGTGTGGCAAGTGGCGTGGCATCACCAGCAAGTCCGATAGCAGCTCCGAATACTCCGATCACGATTACAGCAGCAATTATCGTGACGGCCACGGGAGCAGCTGGTGTTGACGACAAGGGCAATCCGATCGTACCGGCAACGGATACGATCACGGTGGTACCTGGCTTGGCACATGCAGAGGGAATTTTGTTTGGCGTTCCTGCCTGAGCACTAGCTAGTTAGTTTGGCAGCGTGTCGGGACAGAAGTTTGAGTCCTGACGCGCTGTCTTTCTAAAGGAGAAGATAGAATGGCAAAGAAGCATGAGCATGGAAGTTGCAAAGCATGCGGAGCGTGTAAGCAGTGTGAGCCCTGTGATCACTGTGGCAGTTGCAGAGTATGTGGAAAGCCGATCTATCGATTCACGTACTACAATCCATTTTATCTGCAGCCGCACTACGTTCCAGTTCCCGTTTGGCCACTGCCAGGAGTGTGGATGAGTGGGCCGGTAGATGTGGCAGCAGGAAATACAGTGACGATTAACGGAGGTGGAAACTTTTCCAGCGGGATTTCGTTTACCGGTGGATCGCTTTCGTCTTAGAAGTAAAAACTTAGGAGGAAAAAGAAATGCCTTTGAAAATTCCCATCAACAAATCAGCAGACTACTTTGTCACAGCCTCGGCCATTTTGAGGGGCAAGGGAGTTTCACTACAAGCAGGACAGGGAGTAGCAGTGCATTCGAGTGATTTGGCTACCGTCATTGTAAAAGGTGATGCTACGCCGAGAACAGCTCCGAATGGAACGAAGGCGGTGGCTAGTGGAACCTTTCAAGCCATCAAGGTTACGAATACCACCACGCCGGTTCTTACAGTCACGGCAAGCGTGCTGAATACGAGAGATGGTTCACCAGCAAAGTATCCAGACGGAAGTCCCATTCCACCACTCACAGATACGATTACGGTGCAGGCAGGACTGACAAAACCAGAAGGTTCGATGTTTGGAGTTACAGCAGCTTAACGGATGAGTTGGTGGCGGAGGATGATCCTCCGCCATTTCAACTTAGAAGAGGAAGTCACGGTGAATGGAAAATTAGAAGAACCTTTGAAGCTGAATCATCGTGGTACTTCGGTTACGACGAGTTGGAAGCATAGAGAGAGAATGCATGGATTCATACGGAAGAATGCAGAAGATCATATCGTTCGCTTGGAGGCAGAGGTAGAACGCCTGCGAGGGCTGTTGTATTTGAAAGAAGAATCTTTAACATCGATGCATGTTCTGGTCGCTCGGTTAGATCAGATACAAGAAGAGTTGAATTCCATTCGCAGAGAGTTTGTTGGGTTAAAGGGGAACGTCTTAGACTTATCAGAAGCAGAGAAGAGAGTTTATAATTGTTATATTTCAGATCGGAACTTGACGAGTAAGGAAATGGGAGAGAAGTTGGGATGTTCGAGAAGAACGATTACCTTTCACATGAGCAACATTATGTGGAAAGCAGGGGTTAGTAGTAGAGGGGCTTTGTAGGGCAAATTGGAAATTGGCGGTATAAAGTTCCCTAACGTTTGAGAAAGGGCAGCACGGAACGCTGTAGCCGCAGCAGTTGGGTACTGGGAGGAGAAGATGATCAGAGATAAGAGTATTCTAGAGCCGGTGAGTACAGTGAACACTTCAAGCAAAGCAATTCAGGGAGCAGCCAAAGAGCCAGAGAATTGGCAGCTGTCGGGAACGAGTTCAGTAGCAGAGGCCTTGGCAAAGAATCCACAGAAGGTGAATGTAGATCCAAAAGAATTAAAGCCGTGAAGGAGTTGAGATGGCACAGCTGACAACGATGTTAGATGTGTTAGCCACTGGAACATCAGAAGGTGCTAAGAAAGGTTGGGATGCAAGAGGAAGATCAGATAAGCAATTGAAGCAAGATCTAAAGCATCCCTCGTGGCAAATAAAAGATGCGGCTAAGAATGAGATTGCGAGAAGGCAGGGAGAAAGAGTGAACAAGGTTGTGAACAAGAACAATCCGGAAGGGCAAACACATTTCCAGTTACAGAAGAATGGCTACAGTACGTTCAGTGGCAAGGGATTTGGAGTGCAAGACGGAGAGACAGCTTATAGCAAAGGCAGAGGACAAGATAGACATGTAGTGGTAGTAGGAGAAGATGGAGTGAGAGATCATCAGTCGTATGGAAGCAGAGCAGGACAGATGGACGAAGCTCATTATAGCCACGGAGAGTTTCAGAAGAAGTTGGCCAAGGGAGCTTTTTAGATTCTAGATGCTGATCTTCTCGATTGACAATGGAAACGGTCCTGTAGATTATTCGAACTACGTGGCAGAGAATTCGATCTCCATTGTAGACTCGATTAATGTTCCTACGTTGTTGACGTTGACATTGGAGAACGTGGACGGGACATTTGTTATTCCCAAGCAGAGCGGATATTGCACTCTGTACAGCACGAAGTTCGATCGGTTTCTATTTACTGGCTTCGTTACGAATGAGACGGGCAAGTCCTACCTAGGTTTAAGCCAGAGAACTCCTAATACAAATTTCCAAAGTATGGAATTCACTCTGCAAGCTACGTCAGACGAGTGGCTGCTGAATGTGAAGAGCGTGCCTTTCCTGCCAGCGTATGTTAATCAAACGATGGGACAGATTCTAACGAATCTGGCAAACATTCTAGCACCTGGATTTTATGATACGAGTTTGATGCAGCCGGGAGATATAGTTCCGTATTTCAATTACGATCCCACGCAGAAGTGGTCGGATCTGGCAAAAGAGTTTGGCGATCAGGCCATGATGCGGTACAAAGTTTTGAATCGGCAGATTCAGTTTATTCCTTATGGAGATGCTCCACTCGGATTGAGTTACGACGATACGTTGGGAGACGGAACGTTTGATCCAGCAGCACTTCAGACCCAAGTGCTGACAGTGCCACCAGTCAATGATGCCATCGTAGTGGGAGAAGTAGAAGCGGCTACGATGTGGGATGATTATTTTATTGGCGATGGATTCACAACGAACTTCCAGTTGCGGCATCAGGTGTTTGAAGGAGGAACGAATTTACTGTTGCAGGATGATTGGACAGAGACAAGTTTCAGTTCAAGCTGGACGATACAAGATCCACAAGGGATGTTCACTCTAGCAGGTGGATTAAATGCTTTCGGAGTGACAGGCAATGTATTGGGAAGCAGTTATGTTTTGCTCAACAATGGTCTGGAGTTGGGTGGACACCTGAGTTTGCAGCATGGGTATTTTACGTTTACGGATGTGAATACCGGATTAATCGGAGCAGTGTTTGGTGGTCAGCCTTTTGATTTCAGCGTGACAGGAAATCCACTCATAGCTTTTCAGCCTCTCGTTGCGTCGGGAGATACCTTTATTCCGAGTCCTAGCGGTGCAACGAATCTAAGTTTGCAAGGAGTTGTGTTCGGAGCAGTAGCTACGCCTATTCTGGTCAAGACACAGATCAATCATCAATACTTGCTGGTGACGAGAATTGATGCAAGAAGATACACGAGATACAATCAGATCTACAGAAGCTTTGATTCGGTATTGGGCAACGTAGATCTTCCCAGCTTGGCAGACGTAACGTTCCAGATTTCAGATTACAATCAAGGCTTGCCGTGGAATCCTCCAGTCGTAACGACCTATACGGTGCATGGTGTGCCTCTGCCTTCGTTCGGGCAGTATGTGTTATTGGATCCGATCACAATCAATCTGGCATTGAATTATACGTTGATATCAGTGCAGCCACAGGCGTTATTACATGTGGCAGGATTGTTTGGTCCAACAGGAAGTAGCTTGCCGGTACTGCCAGCGAATCTTGGACCAGATACGTATTACCAGTTGGGATTCGGAATGTCCCTTGCCACAGCAACGATTCAAACGGGACAGCAGTCGGGAAGTAGCAGTGGTGGTGCAGGTGGATTGGGAAATTCAGATCAGTTGGCTTTCTATTCCGGTTATATTCCCTATACGAATGATATTCCGGGAGTGGGTGCTAGAATTGGGCTTACAAGTTGGGAGAGTGCTTACTCGTTGGCAAGAGTGCAAGATCCAATTCAAGTAGCAGCGCAGGCAGTAATTACAGGAGACGATGGATTACGCACAGCCATTTTCAAAGATCTAAAGCCATCGCCGAGAACTTCAGAAGAATGTGAGTGGGCAGGAGTAGCACAGATAGCAGACAAGAGTTCTGTGCAGTATCAGGGTACGTACACGGTCTTTGATTTCTTCTGGAACAATGCTCAGGATTATCCTTGGACGGGAAGATTCCTGACAATCAATTCTCCGACGAGAAATATTCTGAATCAGCAGTTGCTGGTGCAATCGGTTACGACGACAGTTATAGAAATGTTTGGAGAGACAATTCAGTTTGCGGTTTCGTTTGGGCAGGATCTGTTTCTAGAAAAGTTGCTCAGACGGTTCATAGCAACGCCGACAAATACTCTGGAGCCCAACGATACAGCCACACAGCCCACGTTGCAGTTTATCAACGATGTGGGGTTGACGTATTTGCCGGATCTAATCAATGCCAAGATTACGAATATCACGGGCACATCGGCAACGTTTGATTTGGGTTCGATTCCGATTACGGGATGTGAAATCAGAAGTGCGGATTGGGGCTGGGGAGTTACCAAGACGAATCTTATTGCTACGGAAACAACGCAGCAGTTTAGTTTGACCAGAGGAGCAAGAGATCAGACTTGGTACATGCGGCAGGTATTAAATGGGCAGACGTCTCGGTTCACGAGAGCCATGCGGGTTCTCTATCCACTCATTCCGACAGCTCCCATTTTGTCGGCAGTGGATGAGACAGATCCTACACATCCGATTGTGGAATTGGGATTCTCGGGAGACATCAACAATATTCGTGGCGTAGAAATTCGGGATTTCGATAACTTGACAGTGCTGGAGCAGACGACGGTGCTATCTCCGGCAGATTTAAATTTTACCTACAACAATCAGTTTGGGTTGACGACGATTGTGCTCTATGCTTACTTTTTCAATTTGCAGTGGGAGTATTCACCACCGTTAGTGATTACGTTCAATATCGGCAATCCACTAGTTGGCATAGAACAAGCCGGTCCGAACATTTTGGCCAATCCGGGATTCGAGTCGGTGACGTTGGCTTATGCAAATCCACAAGTCCCGGGCAACGGAAGGTTTATAGCGGACACGTGGGGGACAGCGGTTTCAGGAGCAGCACAGTATGAAATTGTTTTGGGTTCGGCAGCAAGAACAGGTTCAAGATGCGGAGAAGAACTTTTTGGTGCAGCTTCTTTGGTGAACGGAGCTACAGCTTCTGGTTTTATCGGTACACCATTTCCAACCAATCCAACGAAGTGTTTTCCTTGTCGAGGAGGAGATACTTATTACTTCGGTGGCTATGCAAAATGGTTTACGAACGCGATCCCTCTTTCAGGAGTAACCGGCACAGTTGGATTTCAAGTTTGGTTCTATGATGTGAACGGAAACTTTATTATAGCGGCAGCTTCGCAAGCATTGCTTTCTGCAAGCACTGCTTATGTTTTCTTGGACGGTACAACGCAAGTGCCGACACAAGCTTCTTTTATGCAGTTTGTTTGTTTATCTACACTGACGAACAATACAGGAAGTACCATTGCAGCAAGTACGGTACAACCTTTACAGGTTGGACTTTTTGATGATTGTTTTTTGTTCATAGCAAACAGAACGACACACTCTAGCTACAGACCATTGAGCAATCCGCTGACGTCCTTTATAGATCCGGGTACACCAGAGACGGCGGAGATAGATATAGCTTCTTTCATAATGAGATCAGGAACGACAGATGTTATTTTGAACACTGGAATCATTTCAACGTTGGCTTTGAACACGTTGTATTATACGTACTACGATGATCCAGCTTTCGTTGGAGGAAATCAGACGTACAATGCAACGACACAGAAAGAATTGGCATTGTTGGGAGAGAGCAGATATTTTCTTGGCTCGATTGCAACGCCTATGTCGGGAGCAGTGGTAGGCACGGTTGGAAACAATGATGGGGGAAGCGGTTCACAAAGTGGACAGGGAACAATTCTCTATTGTGACATCCCAGCTACGTTTCCACCGTGGACGTCTCCTCCAGGATCCTTTCCAATCTTTACAGGTGCAAGTGGAGCGAACATTATTTTGTTGGCTGGTGGAGTGATAAATAATCTTGGAAATTGCCTAGATCCAGTAGCAACTACTCCAACGTCATTGGTTATCAATGCCGCTCTTCCCGGTGGGAATAGCAACATAGCAGGTTTTACTGCTTTTGGTCCTCCTGGAATTACCCAAAGATATCAATCGGCAACGTTAAATTTTGTAGCGGGAGTATCGGTCAATACAGTTAATGTACCGGGGGCGGGTGGTGGTGCGGAAGCTACTGTAGTTGTGTTTTATGGTAGCAGTCCGACAGTTTATAGTCTGCCATTCGATGTCATAGCTGGTGGTGGTCTAGCCGCGCCTGCATTGTATACGGTTCCACTCCCAGCGGGAGCAAACCCATCTTTGATTTTTGTGAACTTTGGGGTAAATTCTGGTGAGTTTCCACACAAGTCGTCAACAGGGATCCTTGAATTAGATGTCTATGGTGTTTGGGTAGAGGCAATTGCGTAGGAGTAGAATATGAAAATACTGCAATCAAAATATGGGCACAAAGTGCAAGTCAGTCACTCGATCAGTGTGACGAGAGATTCTTTGCATGTGATAGAAGTGCAAGCAAGGTGTGGGAAGACATTGGAAGTTAGTAGAATCACGATTGGAGCAGTAGACGGGAAGAGGCCACCGCCTCCCACAAAAGAAGGGCTGCAAAGTTTACTGGATCGGAATCGAGTGCGAGTAGCAAACGAAGCAAGCTGGAAAGAACGAGTCAGAGAAACGATTCAGGAGATAGAATGATTCCCTTTAGCAAGACGATGAGAATGCCAGACTTTCAAGAGCTGGAGCCAGAGTTGGCTCTGGTAGACAAAGTATTGTGGATGCTCAATGGAGGAGATAAGGCGCAGCATCCGATGAGACGGTGGGAGTATGCGATGGCAGTCAAGGCGTATACACACTGGACGGGAAATAAGTATGGCTATATGTCAGAGAAAAAGTCTATAATCTCAGATCACGGATGCTGTACGGGGATGTTGGCTCCGCTCATGTTTTATTTGGGCAACGATGTGCGGATGTACGAAGTCTGGTCTTGGGGGAATCAAGAAGCCTTAGCACTCCAGCAAATGGAAATGGTAAAAGCTCATGCAGTCGGAGGGGGCTCTTATCAAATGATCCACAGACCTCTTGGTCACATGATAGAAGAAGACAAGGGAGTCGATGTGGCGTTTTGTATTTCCACGATGGAGCACATTCCGCCTTACGAGTTAGCCTTTAGACAGATGTGCCAGACGGTGAATCCGGGAGGAATGCTTTTCATGACAACGGATTCAGCGGAAGATGAGCACGATCATTACATAGCAAACAATGTCAGAGCTGGTACGATGTTCAACGCAACAGTCTACCAGCGGTTGGCAGCATGGGGAGAAGAAGAAGGATTCAAGCTGATGAATGAAACGTCGGATTGGTCTTGGGACGAAGGGTGCAGGATGCTTCCTACTCCAACGTCCGGTCTAGCAGGTTATGGATTTGCCTGTATGGCTATGGAGCGGAAGTAAAAGGAGATTTGATGATTCACTTATTGATTTCGTTTTTGATTTTCGTAGTGGTAGTTGTTATCCTGTTTAAGATAGCACGGTGGGGCTTGGCAGCATCTGGTATTGCAGTTGATCCACAGTTGCTGAATATTATCTATTTGGTTCTGTTTCTGATTCTCTTGATTGTGTTCCTGAATTTCGTGGGAGCAATTGACGTGGGATCTTGGGGACAGAGCTTGCGTCACTAAGTCGATGATTTACTGTGTCACAGTACAAAGAGCCCACGAGAAGAGACATAGCTTGGTGTGTATTTTTTCAGATGAGATCAGAGCAGCACTTTGGATTTCGAGAGTAGATATCGTGAAGCGGGATGGAAGATGGCACGTGAGAACGCCAAGCATGTCTTCCTTGCTGCCGAGAAAAATAGTTAGATGGGTTTTCGACAGCAAGGAAGAAGCAGAAGCATTTGTGAAGGGCTTTAAGATAGAAGAGAAACGAAAGTGGGAAGCTTGGATCCATTAGACAGAATGTCGTGTGGTTTTCTATTTGGGTAGTTGGAGGCAGAAATGGCCAGAAGATTTGCGGTTCCAGGAAACCAAGCAACAGTATCATCGTCGTTAAAGACGGCAGTGATCATTGTCGCGTCGGCAACGACAAGGCCGAAGATCTTCCATTTCGTACTGTCCACATTAGGAGCAGCAGCGGACGGTGTTTTGGAATGGGTCATTCAGCGGTTCACAGTGGCAGGGACAACGACAGCGGTCACGCCGAGAAACTTGGACGGAACAGATCCTTCCACGTCGGCAACGACAGCGGGTTCGAACGCTACGGCAGAACCAACGTACACAGCGAACTCGTCACTCTTTGACCAAGGCATCAACCAGCGGGCAACGTATACCTGGAACGCCTGGACAGAAGGTGCACAGTTGGTTTCGGCTACAGTGTCAACGAACGGCATTGGCATCGCTACTCTTTCTTCAGTAGCGCCGGCATATACCGGACAAGCCAACGCACAGATTCACTATGAGGAGTAAAGGAGGCTGAAATGGCCTTCTTTCTTTTCAAGAGTTGGGAGCTGTGGAAGCAGGGTACAGGACAGCTCCCATTTTCTTTTGGAGGATAGATCGTGTTGAGAAGATGCTTATGGATTCTGTTGGCTTTGTTTTGCTTTGTTCAGAGAGCAGAAGCTACAGTTCTGTCAGGTACAATTTCCTATCCGAATGGATCGCCGGTGACGGGCACGCTCACGGTCACTTTGGAAAGAAGTGGGTTGTTGAATACCTGCGTAACACCTTCCGTAGTAGCTTCCACAGCTCCGATCACAATTTCGATAGTGGCGGGAGCAGTTACGGGATCTCCCAATATCACACCGACAGACTGTCTCTCGTCCTTTCAGCCTTACTTGGCAGTGCTGAAAGATAATAAGAACACACAATTGTTTCGGGATCATTGGTATGTGACTTTGCCAGGCGGAGGGACACTTTTTCCTTTGACAGGTTCAAAGTTTGTTTATCCATCCGGTTTAGCGCTAAGCAGTTTTTCCAACGATGTGGTTTACGTAATAGTTTGGCCGAGCGGATATAAGACAGCAACCAGTCCGGTGGCTTTCGTAGGAGCAAATTTTAATTCGTTCGTTTCTTTCAATTGGCCTTCTCAGTTTAAAGATACAAACTACTTTGTAGTTTGTACGGTTTTTGATGTGGCAGCACCACTAGCTCCATTGGTGCAGACGGGACCAAATGCAGCTTTTCCAGGACCGTCTATTTTCGTTGTGAAGAAAACAGGAGTAAGTGTTGCAGTTTTTAATTCAGACATGTCGAATACACGGAGTTACTATGTAGTATGCAGAGCTAGGGAGCCCTAAATGAAAAAGTATATTTTCGGCATTTTATTCTTTTTGGTTTCGTTGCAGGCGAGAGCAACAACAGTCACGGGAACGATCAACTATCCGAACTCAGGTGGCTTGACGGGAAAACTTTATTTAGCATTGAGTCAGCAGGGTTCTCAGCTATCGTCGGGTGGTTGTGGTGGACCGGCAGTGATTGTGCCGGGAGCTCCAGTGGTGATTACGATTACCGCTGGCACGGTCACGAGTTCTACGATTGTTGGAAATGATTGCATAGCTCCAGCCAATACGTATTACATTGCACAGGTCAGAGATGGAAATAATAATCTGTTGTTTCAGCAGAACTGGCAGATCACGGGAGCCTCGATCAACGTTGGTTCCATCCTTCCGATCATCGTTCCACAGGGGACGGTTTCGATTGGGCAGGCATTTATTACGAACCTGAATCTGAGTGGGACGTGTACGGGTTGTACAACGACACCGACGGCAGGAGCAAATACGGTTTATGCAGGACCAACGACGGGTGGACCAGCATCAGCATTGTTTAGATCTTTGGTCGGAGCAGATCTGCCAGTGCCGGGAGCCTCTTCTTTGGGAGGAGTAGATGCAATAGACTGTACTGGCACGGGACACATTCTCAAGATTCCGATTACTGGATTACCAGCTTGCTCAGCAGATGCAGTGGCAGCTACTGGAACGACGGTGACAGTTCCAAATAGTGCATCGAACTCCTGTGTTAATGGGGAAACAGTTTTGATGGTAAGTGGTCAAGCACAGTTGATGACATCAGCAGTAGCAAATGCTTTTGGTCACTCCATAGGAGTAGCAGTGTCGGGTTGTGCAACAACAGGCTCAGCAGTTATTCAAACGACGGGACTGGTCAATGCTTTATTTTCCGGAGGGACGACAGCAGGGGATTATGTTGGAACTTCAGATTTTACAAACGGAGCGTTAGCAGATTCTGGCTTCAGTGGCAATAGTGGATTTGGTTTCCCTCCGTTTGGATCTGGTGCTGTGATGGGTGTGGTTATGACTACGAATTCGGGAGCTGGAACTTATCAAGTCTTTCTTTACGGAATCAATGCTTCCGATACAACGGTCTTTTCAGAAAGCAGTTCAGTCAATGTTGGGAATCCTACGATAGGAACCCATTTTGCTTCCGTAGATACTTCTGGAGCTTGGGAAGAAACCACCACGACAGATGCAATTAACGGATCAGCATTTGGGCTTTCGTATGGGGGAGGATCTTGGACAGGATTATTAGGATTGCAGTTTTGTACCTTTGATGGAGCAATGACAGCAGGACACTGGGTGATTGTTAGTCAGACGGTAGCGGGAGATTGTCATGATTCGGGTAGTAATATCTATCCTACGTATGGAATAGTGGTTGGAAGAGCAACGTCGACGAGTGGTAGTGGTGGTTCCTTTAACCTATTTGAGTTGCCGGTACAGCAGGCAGGACCAAGAGCATTGCTTTCTCTAGACTCTGGAAGTAAGTCAGCAGCGATTAGTTCACCAGTCACTATCTTCACAGCTCCAGCAACGGGGATGTATGCAATAGATATCTATGTAACGATTACAAGTGCAACGACGGGGGCGGTGCAGGTGCAGGTGACTTGGACAGACGAGAACTCTAATAATCAGACAGTAGATTTTTCTTCGGCAACCCTTTCTTCGAACGGCAGTGTCTTTGCAAGATATGCAATCTATGTAAAGACAGGAACGAATGTGACGTACGAGACAGCAATAGCTGGAACGATTACCTACATTGTACACATGAGACCTCAAGCAGAGATTTAAAAAGGAGAAGATATGAAAAGACTTTTGGCAGTGGTAGCTTTGCTTCTTAGTTTTGGTTTGGTAACACAAGCGCAAGGGGTGAACCCAAAGTTACAGCAGCAGGGGAATGAAAAGAATCAAAGAGAGAATCAACAAAGAAGAGGTGGTGATCTGAAAGCAACGGCTACAGCAACCACAGTCACGTTGACGTTTACACCTTCGGCATCGGGTGGATCTTCAACGAATGTATATCGGGCACCATGTCCAGCAGTCGTGGGAACGGTGCAGGGCTCGGGAGCTACGATTGGAACGTGTGCAGCACCGGGTGCTTTTATTTTGGTTGGAAATGCAGCAGTGGCTCTCACAACGTTTGTGGATTCGGCAGTGGTACCGGGAACTAGTTATGCTTATCAGGTGACGGCTCTCTGTCCAGCAGCTGGATGCACGACAGTCAATACGGCAGGAGAAAGTACTAAAGCTCCAGTGCCAGCTTTGGGTGTCACGACTTCAGCTGCAGTTGTGCCTCCAGCTCCTCCGACGAATGTGATCTTGACGGCAAAGAAGACGATCACTTCGACAGGACAAGAAACCATAGTAGCAACTTGGAAAGCAGATCCAGCAGTGCAGACAGAGTTTATGCTGGTATCGAAAGGCACATTTTTAATTCATTCAATGGTACCTTCGAACTCGACAGGAACTTATTCACAGACTTGGTCAGGAGCAATTCAGACGGTGGGGGTTTTGGTTTGTGACGGATACATGAGATGTGCTTTTAAGATTGTTTAGCTAAGGAGAAGAAGGATGGCCTACAAAAGTGCAGAAGAGTTGATGAAGAATGGATTGAACGGAAAGTGGTACAAGCCGGGATCAGACTTTGAAAAAGAAGTGATTATTCACAGCATAGCAGGAGATAATCTGATTCGCGGTGCACAGGGGAGAAGAGCGCTCAGACATTACGAACAAGATGGTTACGTCGTGGTGACGGATGAGGAGAATGTAGAACCACATCCCAACGATAAGAGGTAAGCCATGGACAGTTATGCAAAGAAGGCAGAAGGGGTTGCTTCCATAGTCGGCAGTTGGGGAGACACAGAAGAGAGAAAGACGATCACTTGTGCTCACTGTGACAAGTTAGTTTACGTTCAGCCGGGAACAGATGGGACTTCACCGCTGTCCCCCTTAGCGGGTGTACAGCAACTGCCTCCATCGGTTTGTCATATTTGTTGGGCTTTGGTTTGTATACAGTGTCATGGGCTCGGCGTGTGCAGACCATTGGAGGAAAGGTTGAGGAAGCTAGAAGCAAGAGCAGAGTTCAATAGATCAGCGGGGTTGGAGTAAGAGATGCCAGGATTTAAACCGAGTTACGATACGCATTTCATCAATCGGTTCGAAGCGTCGATGCTGATTCCTAAATTGGAGAAGCAGCTAGAAACAGATGCAAACAACTGGCGCGTCATGATCAATTTGGGAAACAGTTACTACACGATGGGAAATACAGAAGAGTGTATTCGGTTGTTTAAGAAAGCTTATGATCTGGCTCCAAACAGTGCAGTGGTATGTTCTAATTTGGGAGTAGCATTAGGGGATCATGTAAGATTCGATGAAGCATTTCCTTACATCGAGAAGTCGAATAAATTGGACCCCAACGATCAGTATGCAGCATCCGTCTATGCGGAGTTTCTACTGAGAGAAGGACAGTGGAGGATGGGCTGGGATTTATATGAGAGGTGTCGGTTCTCAATTCCCAAATGCCCATTGCCAAGATATGTCGGCGGTCCATTGCAGGGAGCAAGAGTACTGGTTCTCCAAGAAGGTGGAAGCGGAGATCAGTTTATGTTCTTTCGATTCTTTGAGAACCTAAAAGCACTGCAGCCGGAGAAGATTACGTTTGCCTGTGATCACAGATTGCATTGCATCTTTGAAGATCATCCGTGGGTGGATGCTTTGCTAGCAGATCATGATACAAAGATTGAGCTGAAAGATTATGACTGCCATGTTTCCTCTTTCAGTTTGGGTGCAATCTTTGCTCCCACGTTGACAGATCTAAAATTCAGAACACCGTATCTGGCAGGAGAGAGAACGGTGCCAAGAATTATTGGAACGCCACTCAAAGTGGGGCTGTGTTGGAAAGCAGGAGAAGCAGTGGAGACAAGATTACACAGATGTCTTTCGAAAGAAAATGTGAAGAAGCTGATCGAGAATCAAAACGTTCGGTGGTTCAGTTTGCAATATGGGGAGAATGCTCCGGCTGGAATGGAGACAATCAATCTTTCGACATGGGAACACACAGCAGAAGCAATAGATTTGTTGGACTTGGTTATCTCGGTGGATACGGGTGTGATGCATCTGGCGGGAGCAATCGGAAAGCCAGTGTGGACTTTATTGTCGAATAGCTGCTGGAGATTTCTGAGACATGGAGAGACGTGTGTGTGGTATCCGACGATGAGATTGTTCAGAAACAACGACAAGGGTTATGATTCGGCAGTAGATAGAGTAGTGAGAGAAATGGAAAAGTTGGCTTAAATAGCAATCACGTTGCATCAGTTTGTAAACTGATCAGATACGGCGAGGATTTTCTAATGGCCATAGCTCTCTCACATGTCAGCGTTCCTTCTAGTCAAAGTGGAAGTAGTCCATTGTCTTTTGCAATCACAACGTCTACTGGAAATTTGATGATAGTCGGTTTGATTGTGGATCCGGCTTTGACAGTTACGGGTGTAACGGATAGCAAAGGTCAGACTTATACTCCTGTTGGCGTAAATGGAACAGATGCAACAACAGGCAAAACATATTTCTTTTATAAATTAAGTTCGGCCACGGGAGTCACTTCCATCTCGGTTGCTTTTTCTGGAACTGGAGCGGTCGCGTTCATATCCTACGATTGTTCTAGTACGACGGGAGGAGCATCAGACACGCAGGTCCCTTTTAGTACACAAACTACAGCCAGTCCTTCCATGTCGATTACGGCATCGGCAGCAGGTATTTGTGTTGCGATTGAGGGAAACGATTCTGGAGCATCAGTAAGTGTAGCCACCCCTTTTACGTTGGACGGAATCAATGTTGGATCACTCGCTCAATTTGGTGGCGCGGCCCATGATGTGAACTCTGGCGGTGGTTCTTTAATTGCTACGTTTACGGATTTGGGAGACACGCATTGGAATGGTTTGATAGCAACTTTCAAAGAAGCAGGGACAGCGGCAGTGACAATAGTTGGTCCGGCTGGACTCACAGAACAGCAGCCACAGATCAATCGTCGCGGTACAAGGATATGGTACTGAAATGTCAGGGCTAGCAGCTACAACACGACTTGGTGCTAATACTTCCTCTTCCGCAGCAACGACGATTGCTGTAACGTTGACGGGTGGAATCAGTTCGGGAGATATGGTTATCGTTGCTTGTGCTACGGTTGGGACAGCGATTACAGCACCAACAGATAATGCAGCTGGTGGTGGTAATGTTTATGAACCACTCACACCAGCCATTACGAATACGGATACGGTTCAGTTGTGGATGTGTTGCAATGCTAAGGCAGCAACCATAGTTACTATGCATTGTACTTCTTCAAGATTGACCTGCTGTGTTGCTTGCTATACAGGTGCGTCGACTTTCGGAAATGGAGCCTCCAATACAGGCACGTCCGCAACTCAGACTGTTTCCACCACGCAACATGATAATGCTGCTTTTGTAGTAGCAGGAATTGTTCACGTGGGAGTTGGAACATTTGCCAGTCTTACCGGAAATCTGAGAGTTAGCATAGCGGGAGCAGGAGCGTCAACGCCGGGATTGGCAATTGTAGATAATACTGGAACAGCTGGAACATCGATTACGACAGCAGCTACTGGTTCAGCGAGTGCGGTCTTTGCAGCGGTCTCTACAGAAATTGCTACATCGATGCAATGGTATCCACCAGATTACGGACAAGAGAATACAGTAATCAGTCATCCATGCAACTAAAATGAAAGTCTTTTATCACTATACGGCGAATACGATCCTGATGAGACCAGCGGTCATTCCGCCTGTTCTCATGCGCGGTTGGGACGTAAAGAATTTTCTAAACAAAGAAGGTGAGTGGTATTATCTGGGAGACAGGCTGACGATTCCACCGATCCTGGCTCCAGCTCCCATTACGATAGATCATTGGCTACCGAATCTGGTCGGACCAGCTCAGCCTTTGGATTATGCAGCAAGTTCTTCAGTAGAACCGGATAAAGTATTTGTTACGGCAGCAGTTTCATTAGATGGTTGGTTGCAATATCTGGCACAGAACAATTTGGTATTGACGTATGCAGACGGAGATTTGGAAACAGCTCCAGTCTTTACACAGCCAACGTTTACTATAGACAGTTGGTTGCAGTATCTAGCCCAGAATGCTTTGCCACAAAGTTACAGCAGAGGAGATATATTCCAGCCAACGCTGGCTCTGCCACCTTATCAATTCACGATCTCAGCTTTTGAGTCGTTGAGAGTAGCAACAGCATTGCCAAGTATTTTCACACAAGGCAATGTCACAGCTCCAGATAAAGTATTCGCAGCAGCTACGATTTCGGCTTGGGAATCTTTGAGAGTGGCAATCTCTTTGCCGAATACTTTCACGCAAGGAAATGTCACGGCACCGGATAAGACTTTGCCCACTCCGATCTTCACGATAGACAGTTGGTTGCAGTATCTAGCAGCCAATGCAGTTCAGTTGAATTATGCGAAGTCGGATGTGGCACAACCGACGTTAGCACTGCCGCCCTATCAATTCACGATAGCGGCATGGGAAGCACTGAGAGTAGCAACGTCACTTCCGAATACTTTTTCTCAGCAGTACGGAAGCACAGCTCCAGTAGCTACGTTACCGACAGTGATCTTTACGATAGACAGTTGGTTGCAGTACTTGGGAAACAATGCAGTAGTATTGAATTATGATAGAGGCGGAATCTTTGCTCCAGACAAGGCATTGCCTCCGTATCAGTTTACGATTGCTGCGTTTGAATCTTTGAGAGTAGCTACAGCAGTCGTGAACACGTTTGCTCCCGGTAGCTTTGTGGCACCGGATAAAGTTTTTGCACAGCTGACGATTGCATCGTGGGAAGCACTGAGAGTAGCAACAGCAGTCATCAATAGATTTGCTCCAGCAATTCCAGCAGCTCCGGACAAAGCACTTCCACCTTATCAATTCACGATCTCAGCTTTTGAGTCGTTACGGATACAGACAGCAGTGGTAAATACTTTTGCACCTGGAAGTATAGTAGCTCCGGACAAAATATTTTCTCCGTTCACAATTTCCTCATGGGAGGCACTGAGAGTAGCAACATCGTTACCGAATGTTTTCACACAAGGCGGAGTCACAGCTCCGGATAAAGTTTTTGCGGTAGCCTCTATCTCGGCGTGGGAGTCTCTAAGAGTTGCAATCTCATTGCCAAATATCTTCACGCCGGGAAATGTGGTTGCGCCAGAGAAATCGTTACCTACAGTTATTTTCTCGCTCGACAGTTTTTTGCAGTACTTGGGGAATAACAGTCTTCCGTCCGTGTTTAGTCAGGGAGATCTTTTTACGGCACCAGCAAAGACTTTGCCACCAGCAGCGATCACGTTGGATGATTGGCTGCAGTACATCGGACAGAATGATTTGCCACAGAAGTACTCAGCAGGAGATTTGTACACAGCTCCAGATAAAACGTTGCCTACGTTGACAGTAGAGACGATAGATAGTTGGTTGCAATACTTGGCAGCGAATGGAGTGGTACTGAAGTATTCAGCAGGAGATCAGTTCACAGCTCCGGCAAAGACATTGCCCCCGGCTCAGATTACGATAGACAATTGGTTGGCAACGATTGGAGTCAACGCAGTACCGTCTCCGTTTGTAAAAGCAGTGAACGATGAGAGAGTGAATCCTTTTGCACAGATCTATTTGACGTCTTGGTTAGGAGAAGTAGCAGCGGCAGCAAAAGTATTCACTCACGTAGCAGGAGATGTGTTCACAGCTCCAAATCTTTTTCCGATTCAGTTTACGTCTTTGGCAAGTTGGTTGCATGCAGTGCCAGCCAATGCAGTAGTCTTTCCTAAGTTGCAGGGACCAAGTTTTGTAGCTCCGGAAAAAGTATTGGCGGCAGCATTCCTAGCATCGTTCCAGCATTTTCTGGTTCCGACAGCAGTACTCTTGCACTACTCTCAAGGACCGAGTTTCCTAGCACCAGAAAAAGTTCTACCAGCGGCATTCTTGGCTTCGTTCCATACGTTCATAGCCCAAAATGCTTTGCCACAATATTATTCTCAGACGCCGAGCTACGTAAGTCCAGATAAAGTATTTTTCGTTGGATCGGTAGCAGCGTTTCAAGTATTTTTGGCACAGCACAATTTGCCACAGGTGTATTGGTGGTCAGATCTTTCCATCAAGCCACCGTTTGTGCCACCAGCTCCTGTGACAATAGTTCATTGGCTACCGACACTGCCGCCGAATCAGAAGTTGCAGTTAAACTATTTGGCAAGCTATTTGACAGCGCCGGAAAAAGTATTGCCACCGGCTCCCATTACGATAGATCATTGGCTGCAGTACATTGGAAATCCGGATCAGCCACAGATTCACTTTCCGGGAGATACATACACAGCTCCGGACAAAGTCATTCCGAGAGTGATCAGCAGCTTCTCTTTGCTCATAGCGGCGGCTTCTATCTATCCGGAGCTGATGGCATTTCAAGAAGCGTTGTATCCAGAGTTGGAAGTAGTGGACGCTTCAGTTTACAATTTGCTACTCATGCTGCCACCGTCGTTGTATCCTTCATTACAGGTGGCAGCGTTGGAAGTGTTTCCGGCTTTGATGATTACAGCGATCAACGTGGGGGGAAATATTATGGCAGTTCCTGTTAAGTTAATTCCAGTTCGGTTGAACGATCAGTATTTGGAAATAGATGGTCTGCAAGATGCGGTGACTCTGGTGTACTACAGCAATGCTACGGTTATGGCTACGTTGGTGGATCAGTTGGGAGATCCGGTTCCTGGATTTACGAACGTGGCGATGTCTTACATAGCAGGGACGAATGGAAACTACAGAGGCTTGGTAGTTCAAACGTTTAATCCACCGTTGGGAGTCGGATACACAGTTCAGATTACAGCTATCGTTCCGGGTGGTGCGGATCCATCTGGTAATACAGAGGGATATTGGGAAATTCCAGCACAGGTTACAGCGAGGACGGCGTGATTACTCTGGGAGTCATAGCAGACATTTTTGCTGGTGGTCCGGGCAGTGGATGCCATGGACCAAATTGTGGTAGACCCATGTCGGCAAAGGAGAGAGTAGACTTTTTTCACAGGCAGTTTTTGGGATTGAAAAAGCAAGAAGCAAATGCATTGAGAGCAAAGTGGATTCAGGATCAGATTAAGCAATCAGGGCAGGTGAATACCAAAGCAGCTCGGACTTGGTGGCGGAGGGAGTTTAAGAGACAATCGAGATTGGCACAGCCTCCAGCAAAAGTAAATTTAAACCTTACGAAGAAGCAAGCGAAATGGATGAAGAAGAATGCTCAGAGGGTGAGAAGGAATCAGCCAGCACCGGTTATCAAGGTGCAGCCGGTGGCAAAGAGAAATGTCAAGAAGCAATTCACGACATCAGATGGCACGAAAGTAACGATCATCAAACCACCGGGGCAGAAGGAGAAAACGGGACAGACTTGGTTGATCCGGGAGAGTCCTTACAAGGGGCAGTTCGTTCAAAGCTTGGATACGAAAGCAGATTTCAAGGACAACACGAAAGTAGCTTTCTTCATTGCCCGGGATCCAGAGAAAGAAAGAGGAGTAGCAGTGCAGGTGTTGAGAAACTTCGGAGAGAAGAAGACATCGGTTACGGAGATAGATCTTTTGCAATACGATGCGATGGCGAGATCGAGACAAGCAACGTTCAGCAATATGGGCCGAGCATCGGGATTCTTAGCGAAGAGATATGGGATCAGTTTCAAGTTCACTTAGAGGAGACTAGAATGGAATTCACAGCACATCTCAAAGACATAAGAGGGGCATACCAAGTGGATTTTACACAAGTGGTGAAGTTGCTAAAGCCGAAAGAGATAGAGGATTTACTAGTGGAAGCTTACTCGGATTTCAATGGAAGACCATTCGTCGTGGAGAACATCAGAGTGATTGGTGGAAAGAAGGAAGTAGATATAAGATACATGGCGACGAATATCAGAAGGACAGTGGAGGTGGGCCATGTCAAAGTCGCCCCAGCAGAAGCAGTTGAGAGTACATAGACAGGTTTTGAAGTTGAGGCGGATGCCATATCAGCAACAAATGTTAGGAGAATCGAGGGAAGAAGATGGGACAGAGAGAAATTTGGAAGGGCGTAATGGACGGATATTACGCAGTCTCAAATCTAAGCAGAGTGAAAAGGATGAAGCCGAGGACGAACACTTGGATTGGGAGGATTCTTAAAGTTCGTTTGACTAAGAAGGGTTATTTCGTTGTTGCTCTTAATGGCAAAGACGGAAGAAAAGATTATCGTTTATGTCGTTTAGTAGCTCTAGCTTTTCATGGTCCATGTCCTAGAGGAAAAGAAGTGAATCACATAGATACAAACAAGCAGAACGATAGGCCATGGAATTTAGAATATATTACACACAAGAAGAACAAAGAGCATGCGAAGAAATTTGGGCTTGTAGCTCATGGTAGTACGCATGGAAGTGCAAAACTAACAGAAGAGAAAGTGTTAGAGATAAGAACAAAGGGAACGACAGGAAATTACACCCAAGAAGAGTTGGCAAAGGAATTTGGTGTGTCGCACGTTTCTATTGGAAGTATTTTGAGAAGAGAAAATTGGACACACATTTAGTAGGAGACTTTATATGGGACCAATTAGTTTGAACAGATTGAAATTGGTGAACCCGATTCTCTCTGCGAAGATACAACAATTAGAAAAAGACTTAGGTCAGCCCCTAGGAGTCACGCAGGGTCTTAGAACGGGAGAGGAGCAGGCAGCACTTTACGCTCAGGGAAGGTTGTCTCTGTCAGTTGTAAATGCAATGAGAGCAAAATTGAACTGGGCTCCACTCACAGCAGAAGCAAATTTGGATCCGGTAACGGATGCAAAGCAAGGGCAAAGTTATCACGAGTATGGTTTGGCAGTCGATGTAGTTCCAGAAGCGTTAGACACAGGAGCACCGGATTGGAATGTGACGCATCCGGTTTGGCAAGAGCTGGTAGAAAAGGGAGAAGCCTTGGGAATGACTTCTGGAATTTCCTGGCACGACGAGCCACACTTTCAGATGCAGGGAAGTTGGTCAGAGGGAATGCCGCCACCAGAGGCAGGGCAGTTGTTGGCGAGTGGTGGATTATCGGCAGTATGGTTTGCAGTGGGAGTCTCGGATAAACCAGTAGTTCTAAATGCCTAGAATAAAAAAGGAGAATAGAATGGTTTTCAATAGAAAAGAAAAGAAGGAAGAAGACCACGTAACCAAAGTAGCTTATGCACCACCGATAGAAGCAAGTTCCTTTAAGCCAAAAGAAAGAACGATTCTGGAAATCTTGATAGAGCAACGGGATAAGAAAGTGAAGGAGATGCATAGATTGGAATTGGATGTGGAATCACTGGATGTAGATATATGCTGGCTGACGAGACATCCCGAGTCGGAGAGGATCTTCAGATCGGTTATGGCCAGAAAGAGCACACACGAAGAATTGGCTAAACTCTAAACAGCTCAGCATAAAGTCATTGATCTTTCGGTAAAAAGTCATCAGAATCAAAACAGAACTGGTTACCAGCTTACTGGGACAAAGACGAAAAGGTGTGTTGGAGGAAGTGATGAAGATAGCGGAAGCGGCAAAGTTTGCAGAGTTGACCATCTTCGCTGAGCAGATAGTTCCAGATAGAGTCAAGACTGCGTTAGACTTAGCTAGGGAAATCTTTGCTGAAGCGGAAGAACGGAAACAACCGTTTCTCTATCTCACGGCGGAGAAGTGGACGAAGAGATGGTTGCCTTCACGAAAGTTTCACCTGATGAAGTTGCCTCTCAATGCTGCAGCACTTCCTTGTCAACCGAAGGGTGAGAATCTGGTACTGAAGAAGATTTATGCTCGCGAAGAGAAACCCATCGTAGTCGACTACAATAAGAATCAGGTGGGAGCAGCGATGCATGGATTCGTTCCACCGATTGTCGTGATAGATGGGAAGCACAGATTCAAAGCAGCTACGATGAGAGGAGACTCTCACATCTTGGCTTGGGTGGGAGAAGAGGCAGTACAGGAAATGCATGCGATGGGGATGAATGTGAATTGCAATTGTGGAAAGAAGATTCATGCAGCAGGTGGGGGAGCTGGTGGGGGAGCGGGAGCAGGAGCGAGTGGTGGTACGGGCGGAGGTCCAGCACCGGAGAGAACGACGGGAGCACCGGGAGCTTCTCTTGTAGCTAAAAAAAAGAAGCTGGCAGGAGAAGGGGTAAAGATCTACGACATGAAAGTTCACAAGGTGATAGACGCTTCAGCACCGCCAGGGGATAATTGTGAAGAGATGGTCAAGGCACTGAAGAAGACAGCTGGTAGTAATGCAGGTGCTTTTAAAATTGCTTGGGCTCACTACAACGAACACGGTACGTGTGCGAAGACAAAAGGCAAGTAGGAGTCTACAATGAACATCCGGCAGACGTTGACAAGATTTGAGTTGGCAATCCAAGCGACGGGTACAAGTGAAGGAGCAAGTAAGGGTTGGGATTCGAGAGGTCGTGGAAGAGCGAAAAAGAACTTTGAGCCACCGTCTAGCACTGTAAAGAAAAGTGATGGGGATAGAAAACTTTATATTAGCTTGGGTGGAAGAAAAGCTCTTGGTATGTCTTTCGATAAGTGGATAAGAATGGAAAGACAGAAAGATTCGGAAAGAAACAGCTTTCGTTTAAGGGATTAGGAGAACATCATGCCAAGAATAGCAGAACTATTTGCATCAGAACAGTTGCGGTTGGAAGCAGCAGTTGGAATGGGAGTTGGGAATCAGGGTGTGCCGGGTGGTCAAGCACCGGGCAGAGGAATAGGGCAGTCGATGCCGGGGCAGCAACAACAGCCGGGGCAAAATCCAAACCAGCAGCAACAGCCACAGCAAGATTCTGACATGATGGCGGCTCCTTATGTAAAGCTGCTGACGAAGCTTGGCTACGAATTCCAAGGTGCGGATGAAGATGTCAATGGTCAGCCGATTGGGCAATCCTTCCAAGGACAAGATGGAGATATGATTTTGGTGAAGCAAGACGGAAGCTGGGTACGGTTTGGTCCGGGTGCTCAAAGGAATCAGGGACCGGACGTGAAGTCACTCGGCAATGATTTGGTCAGCAACTCGTTGCAGCAGGGAGATGACAAAAACCATCATTCAGCTTTGCGGCAGGCGGGTTACCAGAAGATTCACAAGGACGATCAGGGCAATACGTACTACAAGCATCCTCAGTCGGGCAAATCAGTTACAGTCAAGAAGGACGGAAGCTGGGGATCTTCCCAAGGCACGGGTAGAGGTGCTGGTAAGCTGAGAGACTTCTTGGGCAATGAACAGATGGAGCAACAAGATCCTCAGATGCAGAAGATGAAATTGCAGCAGCAACAGATGAAGCAGCAAGGGCAACAACAGCAGCAGCCAGGAAAGCCTAAGTTCGGGACACAAGGATTGCCAGGAACGAGACAGATGAGACCTGGACGTGGTGGAGGTTTCTAATGATGCGTTTGTTGCGTGCACAAATTGTTCTACTGGTGTTGTTTTGCGGCGGTTGTTCTGTAGTACATCCGATTGTGCACCATGTGCAATCTATACCTCGTTCTGTAGCACGAGTATTTGGATTTGGTGCTAAAGCAACAGCACATTCTGTGACGTTGACATGGACCGCGTCCGTGCCAATAGTAATCGCTGGATATAATGTGTACGTAGGATCGGTTTCTGGTGGACCGTACACAAAGCAAAACACATCATTGATAACAACCCTGAGTTTTGTTGACACGAATGTCAGGGCTGGACAAACAATTTTCTTTGTCGTTACAACAGTTGACACGGCTGGTGCAGAATCTAAGTTTTCAACGGAAGAAACGGCAACGGTTCCTTCCACGTCACAATCCGTGACATTGACATGGCCCGCTGCCGTGGTTACACCCATCGCCGGATACAATATTTACAGATCAGCCGTTTCTGGTGGACCTTACGTAAAGCAAAATACAGCATTGATTACTGCGTTGACTTTTACAGATACCAACGTCAGCTCCGGTCAAACGCTTTTTTATGTTGCGACGGCAGTTAATTCTTCCGTGCCTGCACAAGAATCTATATTTTCAGTGCAAGTGAGTGCAACGATTCCATCCTCGTCTCCGCCCAATGCTCCAGTACCACCGACGAACGTAACAGCACATTAACATTAGGAGAATGTGATGAAAATAGCTGACTATATTCAAAAAGAAGAATTTGGTATTGCAGCGTACGGTACTTCGGAAGGAACTTCGAAAGGTTGGGATACGAGAGGCCGTGGTCGAATAAAACAGACGGATACGACAAACTTTAGTAAAGGGGATCGTGTGAAGTATGTAGATCATCAGGACATAGATGATCCCATGAACTCTGCTGAGAATATCAAGTCGATGGGCTACAACGTTCATAGAACGTCTTGGATAGATCAGGCTGGAAAAGCTCAGTCGGAAGATCAGAAAGAAAATTTTATTCAGCGAGCCCATAATAGAGGGCACGATGTAGTCCATGCTGATCTTGGCCAGGATGGATATCTATTGCACGAAGTTAGTTTGAAATCTAAGTAAGGAGTAGTAAATGCCTTTCAATAAAATGGTTCGTCGGGGAGTGGTAAGAAGATCCTTTCGTGGCTACACTTATATGCCCATAGTTCCGTTTCAGTCAAAGGAGAAGGAAGATGCGGATATCAGATTTTCTGATGAAAGAAGAACTAGCCTTCCAGCCCACCTTAGAAATTCACGCTGGGGTAAGAGAAAATTTTAAAGATGTGGATGGCGGTCATAAGTGCAAGCTCTGTGGAGAAGTGGTAAAGCATCCGAGAGCAGCGGCCGCACACTTGGCAGTTCATCATAGAAAAGCATTGGAGGCGGAATCTCACTTTGATGAAGTAGCAGCTGGAAAGAAATGTAAGTCTTGCGGAAAGACCATCAAGGCAGATGATATGGAAGCTCACATGAAAGCTTGTTCCGGTTAAGGAGATACAATGAGCAAAGATAAAGGTCAGAATCAGCCACAGCAGCAGCAGAAGAAGTCAGGAAAACCACCAGAGGGATTTAAGCAAGTTGGTGGAGCATTAGAGTGTGGTTCTTGTGGAGCTCACGTCGAGCTCAAAGATGCGGATCTTCACAAGAAGAATTGTTCATCCAGAAAGCCACAAGAGGAGCCAACAGATGAGTAAGGATATCAAAGCAGAGAGACAGGCACCGAAGGATGTTCCCACTCCCTTGAAGAAACAGGAACCAACAGCAGTGATTTGGCAAAGAGGGGGAGACAAATCAGCAGATGCTGCTTTGGCAGGGGATAAGTCAAGTGTTAGAAAACCGGTTGGTCCGGGAGATAAGACCGCTCCCGGGCAATAAACTGGTTTGGAATGCGGTGTAGGGATACAGTTAAGCACGCCTAGAGAGGGCTGTGGTCGTAGTTTGAAGGGCTGACATGGCAATACAGCGGACCACTCTAAAGCAGGCTCCATCCGGCACAGTAGATTTGGTGTGGGATGGAGCTTTGCTGAGGATAGAATTCAATTGCAAGTGCATAGATGCAGTAGCTTTTTGCAGAGGAATGTGTTGTAGAAAACGGGTAGGCTTCTCAGTGGAGTTAGAGCCGGATGAGTTTTGGAAATATAAGAACAGAGAGCATCCGATTCACAAGGGAGTCTTTATTCTGGAGTCGAAGCCAGATGAAAGCGCCTGTTTTTACTTCGATGAAGAGACTTCCTGTTGTACGATCCACGATAGGAAGCCAAAGATGTGTAGGGCTTGGGGCTGTAGTCCGGGAACAGAGAAAGAAGATGCTGGAATAGAAAGAAGAGATGCTGGCTGGATGCTGCTCCCTATGAGAAAAGAAGAGGCAGACCTAATCCAAATACAACAGAAAAAGGCTATATGATTTTCACGGGCATGTCTCACACGGATTGGATTCTATTGGCTTTCCTTGCGGTGTATATTGCTTTCAAGTTTCTCTATTTGTTTTGGCCACACACTCAGAACAGTTTAGATTTTAGTTTTATCCTTCATGCTCATTGGGGAGACTGTATTGGAATTTGGTTGATCCTGCTGGGTGTGATAATAGCTTTGACTGTTCCGTGGCTCTATCATGGCAACGAAACGGTAATGGTGAGTATCACTCGTACGGGAGATGGACTGATTGCAGCCGGTATTATGGCTCTCAAGTTGAAGACAGTTCCGGGTCCAGCTCCAGCAGAGGATATGACTCAGACGACGACAGCAACGACTTCGAGTTCTAGTACGGTTACTCCTCCGAAAGTAGTAGAGGAGCCAGCGATTCTTACACCGCCAGCGTCCTGATGGAGCTTAAGATGATCAGACCAGTGCAACAGAATGGAGTAGAGATAGAGAAGAGAGAGCACGAAGACTTTTGCTATTGTGATCTTTGTATTCAGACGAGAGTAGAGAACTTTGTGGAGGCGCAGATTGAGATAGAAAAAATGGAGGAGAACGGCGATGAAAATCCTTAATCCGCATCCAGGATACGTGATAGACAGATTAGCAATCTTAGATCTTAAGATTGCGGCGGCAACGGAGGCTTCTATCAATCCGATCCCATTTCAGGCAGAGAAAGTTTCATTGGAAAATTATCTGAGAGGTTGGGAGAGTTGTTTGGTAGAAGAGTGGGCATGGGATGTTCAAAAGCTGGAAGAAAGACAAGGGAAGATCAATCGGGACAAAAATGGGCTTACAGCAGTGAATGCTTTGTTATGGGAAGCACAGGATAAGGTCAGAGAACTTTCGGAGATGGAGCTGACGAAGTTGGCGTTCTTGGCCAAGAGAATAGCAAAGCTTAGTGATGCGAGATCAGAAATGATCCGGGAACTCAATGACGTGTACGGAGCTGGAAAAAATGTTGAGAAGATCTTCGGAGTTTCGATTGGCAGAACAGAAACCCCAAGTACTCAGATGAAACTAAAATTTGTATGAACCTGGAAGTTACACTTTCGGTTTATGGTGGTGGTCCTGGCTCTGGATGTGTTGGGCCAAATTGTGGTAGACCGAAAATAAATTTTAGTCAGGTGAGTCGATTCGAAGGAAGATACGTTAGTGGTCTCATGACAAGAGATGGAAAAATAGTTATGGGGAATCAGCCACATGAAGGCCTGCTGAAAGATTATAGATTGAACGATAATGGTACTTCAGACTTTCTTGCTAAGGGTGGAATTCGGTTTGGTTTGGGCAATGGTGGTTTTGTAGAAGTTGGTAATAGATCTAAAGAAGTGATTGGTACGGCAATGAAGTTACTAGAAGCAATGCCAAGAGTGCTTCTAAGATTTGAATACAGACCAGATTATTCAAATTCTTTAGTTAGGACAAAGTCTGGATATTTGGCGGAGAAAGATAAATACTTCTATTCCGAAGGGGAGTTGTCAAGAGTACAAAGAGATGTAAGTGTTTGGCAAGCAAGACTTAATGAGGAGCAATCGAATTGAATCTAGCGGTCACAATTTCACTTTATGGTGGTGGTCCTGGCAGTGGTTGCGTCGGACCAAACTGTGGTCGCCCAGTTAGTTATGTAAAGAACACGAGAACGTTTATTGCTCCGCCTAAGATCTCTGGAGGAGAATCGCCGTTGGATCATTACGTGGTGGAGCCAGATGGAGAATCAAAAAGAGTGCTCAGTCACATCTCGTATTTTTCAGGGCAGTCGAAACTTGGTTATAATGATTTTCTGAAGCAGGGTGGAATCACAGTCACAGTCTCAGCAGGTGGACCGGGTATTGCCTTTGGTAAAAAAGATGAAGAGACAGTAGACAAAGTTTTACAGGTGGCGGGGCATCCTGAGTTCCGGGAATTCGGATCAACAGTGGAGTACTACAATCCGGCTACGAGAGAACAGTTAACTTTCAATGGAAGTCGGGTCGGAGAGTTGGCGAGAGAAATGAGAATGTGGTTATCTCAAAAGAAGGCAGCGTGATGAAATATACAGAGAGAAAAACTTGTCGAGTTTGTGGTGAAGAGCTTCCGAAAGAGAATATGTTGAACTTCGGAATGCAGACGATTATAGACTTTCTGGATGACGGAGAAGAGGGAAGAGGGAAAGCTCCTCTGCAACTGGTGTCTTGTAAGAGATGCACGTTGCTTCAGTTAAGACATACAGTGGAAGCGGATACACTCTTCAGAAAGTTCTGGTATCGTTCCAGTGTGAACGAGCAGATGAGAAAAGCTTTGTTAGACATTACAGATACCGTTAAAAAGTTCGTGAAGTTTAAGACGGGAGATGTAGTGGGAGACATTGGCTCCAACGACGGAGAGCTTCTTCAGAACTATCCTTCAGAACTTTATCGTATTGGCTTCGAACCTGCGACAAAACTGGCAGAAGAATCGCAGCATAGAATTCCCACAGCCAATATAATTTCAGATTACTTCAGTAAAGAACGGGCACTGAAAGCTTCTGGTGGTAAGAAATACAAAGCAATTACAGCCATAGCTATGTTTTACGATCTAGATGATCCAAATAAATTTGTTCAAGATATAGTGGAAACTTTGGAAGACGATGGAGTGTTCATTGTCCAGATGAACTATCTGATGTTGATGCTGAGAAATCTAACCTTCGATAACGTGGGGCATGAACATCTGGCGTACTATTCGTTTGCAGCTCTCAAGTGGCTGTTGGAGAACAACGGATTGAAAGTAGTCTCGGTAGAGATGAATGATGTGAATGGTGGCAGCATTCGAGTAGTGGCTCGGAAAGGAAACAACTGGCCGAGAAGTAAGACAGTGAGAGAGATGTTGGATTTGGAAAGAGGATTGGATTCAGAAGAGTCGTATGGGCAGTTTGCGAATCGGGTCAATACCACGACGAAGCATCTCAAAGATTTTCTATCGGAATTAAAGAGAGCAGGAAAAGTAGTATACGCTTACGGAGCTTCCACACGCGGTTCCACTTTGCTACAGACGGTATTGGGAGAGACACCAGCTTCCAGCTTACTCAAGGGAGTTGCAGAAAGAGATCCGAACAAGTATGGGAAGAAAATGGCTGGGCTGGATCTTCCTATCGTGGCAGAGTACATAGCAAGAGAAGCAGCGGACTACTTTCTATTGCTTCCGTATGCGTTTTGGGAATCCATTTCCAATCGGGAGAAAGTTTGGATGCTGATGGGTGGAAAATTTATTGTTCCACTTCCTTTTCCAAAGGTGATTTCCTTTGTAGATGTGGCCCTCTCGTCGGAGTTCTTGATGGATCAGAAACCAATCCAAGCAGAGTTGGATCATATTAAATAAGGAAGATGACATGCAAAAAACACAACAGGTAGTTTGGAGTCTAGAACAGATACAATCTTATCAGGCAGCTAGTCCGTTTCCACATGGGATCTATGATGGACTATTTGACGAAGAAGATTTGGCGGCAGCAGAGGCTAGCTTTCCAGAACCGGAAGCAATGTTGGGTACGGAAAAATTCTGGCATAAGTATGAGAATGTACAGGAGGGAAAGCTGGAAGTTCGGCATAAGACTGGTATGCCAGAGCCGGTGAAGAAGATCACGGAAATCCTAAAGAGTGATGAGTGGGTAGAGGAGTTGAGAAAGCTCACTGGGATTCCGGATTTGGAAGTAGACAGGACTTTGGCTGGTGGTGGCATGCACATGATTCCACAGAACGGTAGGTTGCATGTGCATGTAGATTTCAACAGAAGCGGAGACTACTATAGAAGATTGAATTTGCTTCTGTTCCTGAACAAGAACTGGAAGGAAGAATGGCATGGGGATTTGCAGTTGTGGAATGACGATGGATTGGTGAAAAGAATCTGGCCCGAGTTAAATAGACTGGTCATTTTCAGTACGTCAGATATTTCGTGGCATGGACATCCGGAGCCGCTGGAAGTTCCGGAAGGGCGGATGAGAAAATCTATAGCAGCTTATTACTACAGCAAGGAAGCTCCGCCAGGCTATCTCTGTGATCACAGTACGGTTTGGTGGAATGATATTTTTCGATAGGGGTGGAAGATGAGAGTGGGTCTGATTACAACAGACTGGAATGTTCACAGATGTGGAGTGGCGGAGTATTCCAGAATGTTGATAGAAAATTTGAGAGTGGTGGCTCCAGATATAGAAGTCACTCCCATTTTTCAGCCCTATGATTTTTGGAGTTTGCATCCGAGAGTGATGGCTGGAAATTACGATGTGATTCATTTCAACTACGACAGTGGATTCCTTGGCATCTTTGGAGCTGGTATAGCAGAGAAGTTCCGGGCGGGTGGAGCAAAGATCATGCTGACACTTTGTGATCATCATGATAAAAATAATCGGGAGATCTTCCCATTCACGAATGACTTCGACAGGATCATAGTCCATCAACAGACGCCGGATGGGTTTACTTTTATCCCAATTGGAATTGACGTGTTGGAAAATTCTCCGTGGAGCGAATCGAATACTACAATCGGCACAGCAGGATTTCCTTTGGCACAGAAGAGGCCTTTGGAAGTAGCGGCAACGGCAGCCATTTTGGTTCGGGAAACGCCAAGGATTACTGGATGCACAATGGTTTGTCCAATCAGTCAGCACATTGACACCCATGAGATTGGAAGACAGATCAAGCAGATCTTTCCATCAGTAAATTACATTACGGATTGGTTGCCACAGATGGAAGTTTCAAGAATCTTGGCTTCCAATCTGGTTAACGTTTATCCGATGTCAGATGGGAAGAGTGGTATCAGTGCAAGCGTGAGAATGGGCATAGCAACGGGAAGCTACATGGTGCTAACGAAGTGTTTGATGTTTGCGGATTTGTATCAGAATGAGAAGTATCGGGAAGAGATTGAATGGGTAGAGCAGAATCCTACACCACGGTCATTGGCAGACGGAGTGTTGAGAGTACTCGAGAATAAGAAGAGACCGAAGAAGATTCTGGAAGACTTGAACTGGAAGAACTCAGCTCAAAAGTATGCAGATGTGTATCGGAGTTTAGTGGAGAAAGCGGTGTCGGCATGAAAGTAATTTTGTTGGACAGTCCATCGTGGAAGTTATTTTCACCGAAGCTCCATCTGGCGCTCGGCATTCTTTATATGGCAGGTGAGTTGCGTCAGGCGGGCTTCGAAGTGGAAGTCATGGACTGTCACTCCGTGACGAGTTGTGATCCGGACGATAGAAGCAAGCTCATTATTCACCACGAGAAATTAAAGCCCTGTGATATTGTTGGGTTGTCAGCGACTACGGGGAATGCTCACTACGGGCAGATGCTAGCAGAAGCTTGGCCAGCAAAGATAAAGATTCTAGGTGGTCCTCATGTGACGCATATTTTTCAAGGGCCCCATGCACGGTTCAAACAGCAGAAGTATTTTCGTGGCTGGGACTATCTCATGCATGGGGAATGTGAATTGGCCTTCGTAGATTTTGTAAGGGCAGTCAGTGAAGGAAGAGATCCAAAGAAAAGTAACATTCCGGGATTGATTTGGTGGGACGCATTGGGATTGCATCAGATGCCAGCTCCACATGAACCAGATGTAACGAAGGCAGCTGGCCCAGCGTTTGATTTATGGACGGAAGGCTTTGCAAAAGGTGCGATGAGTATTCCGGGAGCGAAGGGACATCAGCTGGATCTAACGCAGCAGTATACGTCGAGCCTTTATACGAGTAGAGGTTGTCCGTATGGCTGTAACTTCTGTGCAGATGCGAGAACAAAGCTACGGGAAGAAACACTGGAGCAGATAGAAGCTCAGACCAAGCAACTGGCAGAGATGGGTATTACAGGCATTCGGTTTCAAGACGATACGTTTACGATTCGGGAAAAGCGGGCAATGGCCATTGCAGATATCATGCACGACTATGGAATGATTTGGAGAGGGACGACGCGGGTCAATCTAATCAATCCAGAATTGTTCAGATACTTTCAGAAGAAGGGTTGTACGGAATTGGCCTTTGGAGTAGAACATGCTTCCGCCAAAATGCTCAAAGCAATGGAAAAGGGAACTACTCCGGAAAAAAACGAGATTGGAATTAAGATGGCTTGGGATGCTGGCATTACTCCTCGTAGCTTTCTCATTATTGGTTTTCCGGGTGAGACAGAAGATACACTGAAAGAAATGGAAGAGTGGGTGTTGCGAGTTCGTCCGGGAGCAATTACGTTGAGTTTGTTTACACCGTATCCTGGATCAGCAGTGTGGAACAATCCCGAGAAGTTTGGGATCACGATTCCAGATGATGCTTTCGATAAGTTCTGGCAAGTGGGTGGAGAATACGATCCAGCGAATATGCTGATTGACATTCCGACGATGAGCAAGTGGGAGCTATGGCAACATCGACAGAGACTGACCAAAGTTTTTGAGAATGAAATCGGTCACTTGGATAGAACTCTCATGCACGGTAACGTCGGAACTTTTGTTCCTGAGTCGTCTGGTATGATGACAGACAATGTGATGTGATGAAACGAGTAGCCATAGTAACGAATTGGGGTGAAGTTTGTGGCGTGAGTGAGAACAGTCGCCAGCTTCACGAACAACTGTCGAAGAGCTACCAAGTGGACTTTGTGCGGTCGTGTCCTGCAGGAGAAGGATACGACGCAGTGATCATTGCTTACCATCCGTCGGTGGTAGCCTTCACTCCAGACGATGTGAGGAGAATGCAGGCGGTTGGGGCAAAAGTAATTTTGCTACTCCATGAATCCGTTGCACACTATCATGTGGGAGATAGAACGGATGCCTTGGGAGTAGTGGATGCGGTAGTGGCTCATGAAGAGGTAGTGTTCACTGGAAAAGAAGTGAAGTTCAAGATGATTCGGGTGGGGATTCCGGAGAGTGAGAGTGTAGTTCCTTATACGGGAGAACCAATCGTTGGGACGTGTGGCATAGCTTTTCCAGCGAAGAGAATGGATATCACAGTCAAGGCAGCCAAAGCAATTGGTGGTAAAGCTTTGGTTCTAGCTCCGAGACACTTTAGCTATGATCCATCGCATGTGTACAATGAGCTGAGACAGCTGGGCGGAGATCAGTTGGAGTTGGTTACAGATTGGCAGCCCCATCAAGACGATGTGGTCAAAAGGCTTTCAGCGTGTTTGTGTAATGTCTACTTTGCTTTGGAGATGGAAGGATCACCCGGGCAGAGTGGTTCAGCGAGAATGTTGGTGGCAGCAAAGAGGCCAGTCATCCTTCGTCGATGGAAGAAGACGCATACATTGGATGGGTACGAAGATGAGTTGTATTACGTTACGTCGGAGCATGAAGTCTATGCAACCGTAACTCATATCTGGCAGTCGGTACAGACAGGAGCTCCTATTAAAGTTCCGAATAGAATACTAGAGGATCAGGGTTGGAAGAAAACGGGGCAGCAGTACGCAGAGCTCATAGAAGAGCTCACAGTAAAGGCGGTGCCGACATGTTAATTCCAAATGCAGAACAGATTGAAGGAGCAGTAGATAATTTACAAACGAAAACAAGTGACCAAGATGCTCCTTATCCGGCATTGGGGCAATGGACGCACGAGCATCAGTTGAAAGAATTGGAATCGTTGCCAGATTCTTTACCAGCGAGATGGGGATTTGGTGGACCAAACGGGGAACTAGATATCAATACGAAAGATCTAAGCTTTCAGTATGGATACTTTCTTGGATTACAGACAGCTAGAATAGTCTTAATGGGCAGTACAGCCTTGATTCTCAAAGGCGTGAAACCAGAGGATGTGTTATAATGGCAAAAGTCTTACTACTAGATAGTCCAAGTTGGAAGTTGTTCAATCCGAAGATGCACACGCATCTCGGTATACTCTACTTGGCTGGTTCCTTGCGGGCAGCTGGGCATGATGTGAAAGTTCTGGACTGTCACAGAGTTACGGGTTGGGATGGAAAGAATTTAATCCTTCATAAGGAGATGATGGAGCCTTGCGATGTGTTGGGTCTTTCCGCTACGACAGCGAATGTGAATTGGGGATCAGAAATGGCGGAAGCTTGGCCAGCCAAGATAAAAGTGCTGGGTGGTTCTCACGTCTCCCACATCTTCGAGGGGCCACACGAAAGGTTCAAACAAAGGAAGTACTTTCCTATTTTTGATTATCTGATGATTGGGGAATGTGAGGAAAGCTTTGTCGCCTTTTGCGATTCAGTTAGTGATGGAACTCTCAAAAATAATTTGGGTCGTATTCCTGGTCTTGTTTGGTTTGATGCTCTTGGTGTTCATCACAATCCTAGTCCCAGTGCTCCTGATGTTACGAAGATTCCGGGCCCTGCCTTTGATTTATGGGAAGTCGGATTTGAAAAGGGAGGAATCTCGTCAGCGTCAGTAACTGGAAAATCTTTTGATGCAAACAACATGATGACAGCTTCTTTGTATACAGCTCGTGGTTGTCCATACGGTTGTACATTCTGTGCGGATGCGAGGACAAAACTTCGTGAAGAAACCATTGCCCAGATTGAGAAGCAAGCGGCACAGCTGGCGTCCATCGGAGTACAAGCCATTCGTATTCAGGACGACACATTCTCAATTAAAAAAGAAAGATGCGAAGCAATCTCAGACATCCTTAACGCCTACGGAATGAAGTGGAGAGCTTGTACAAGAGTTAATCTAAAAGATAGAAAATTGTTTGACTATCTGTCTGCTCATGGATGTACAGAATTAGCTTTTGGTATAGAACACGGCTCAGGTAAAATGTTAAAAGCAATGAATAAGGGAACCACACCAGAAGCTAATGAAGCTGGTATTAAAATGGCGCAGGATTCTGGTATAATTGCTAGAGCGTACATGATGATAGGTTTTCCGGGTGAGACGGAAGAGACGATTGAAGAATTGGAAGAATGGGTGTTGAGAGTAAAACCGGATGCGATTATAATGAGTTTGTTCACTCCATTTCCAGGCAGCGATGTATTTAATCATCCGGAAAGATATGGAGTGACAATTCCGGATGGTGGATTTGAAAGATTTTGGCAACTCGGAGGCGAGAATGATCCAGATGGACAAATTTTGACTCTTCCAACGATTTCGAAGGAGCGTCTTTTCTACCATCGCCATCGATTGATAAAATTGTTTGAGAAGGAAATTGGTGCTTTGGATAGAACACAAATTCTTGGAAATGTCGGTACGTTTGGTCCAAGAATAGAAGATGGTGGTTTAAATTCACAGAGTATGATTGGATAATATGGAACGTTGGAAAACTGTATTCGAAGGATTTTACGAAGTCTCTGATCATGGACGAATTCGTCGTATGGACACTGGTCACATTTTAACAGCTTGGGGTAGAAGATATCCAAAAGTTACACTTTCAATAAGAGGGGTCAGAAAAGCAGTTCAGATTCATCAGCTTGTAGCTCAAGAATTTATTGGTCCTTGCCCACAGGGTAAAGAAGTAAATCACAAAGATGGAGTAAAGAAAAATATTCATTATAAGAATTTAGAATATATGACTCCGTCACAGAATCATTTGCATGCAGTAGCTTTAGGTTTACATCGTTCTGGCGAAAGATGTAATTTAGCTAAATTAACAGAGAGTGCTGTTATTGATATTAAGAGAAGATTGCTTAACGGCGAGGCTAGGTTAGCTATAGCTAAAAGTTACAAAGTTGGTAAGCATACGATTGGATCGATAGCTCGTGGAAATTCTTGGGCTGGTGTGGAGGTTTAATGAAAACAGCTCTGATCACAGCTTGCTCTGGACAAGATGGGTCTTTTATGGCGGAGCATTTGCTTTCGCTCGGCTACAGAGTAGTGGGAACAATTAGAAAAAACCCAGCAAGCGTTCCATGGCTCAAGGGAATACTGGACAAAATGGACTTTGTGTACGCAGATATTCGCGACGAAGCTTCTATTGAGTCAGCGGTAAACAAAGCTTGGCCAGATGAGGTGTATAACTTCGCAGGGTACGATGGGATTCCTTTGAGCTGGCACCATCCGGAACATGCTATGGATGTGATCTACGGCGGCCTGTCAAGACTTCTCAAAGTTCTGAGAAATACAAAAGCAGATGCAAGAGTGTATCAAGCATCCAGTGCTTCAATCTTTGGCAACGTAGAAGGGAAATGTTCAGAAAGAACGATGAGAAATCCGGTAGACCCTTATGGCATTGCTAAGAATGCAGCACACGATCTGGCAATTTTGTATAGGGAACAGGGAATGCATATCTCGTGTGGCATATGTATGAACCATGAGAGCGAGAGAAGATATAACGATCGAGTTTCAGTAAAGATAGCAAGGCATGTAGCTGGCTGGTCATTGGGTGGGGAAGAGCCTCTTCTGTTAGGCAACATGACGGGCAAGAGGGATTGGGGATTCTCGGGAGACTTTGTAAAAGCATTTCATCTAATGCTTCAGCAAGAGAAGCCCGGCGATTATGTAATTGGTACGGGACAAGCTCATTCCGTTTGGGATTTCCTCAAAGCCTGTTGTACAGCAATTGGTTTTGCTGCAGTGCCGGAGAATCTACTCAAGACGGATGAGAGGATGATGCGGAAGAATGATATTAGGATCTTAGTAGCGAATCCGGAGAAGATAGAAATAGCGTTGGGTTGGAAAGCAGAAACATCTTTCAGAACGTTGGCAGAAAGAATGGTTTCGATAGAAGTAGATAGACTAAAAAAGACGGACGTTTCATTGGGGGCGACGGCATGAAGAAGGCGTTGATTACAGGAGCACAGGGCCAGGACGGAAGCTACCTGAGTGAGTATCTTCTTTCACTCGGCTACCAGGTTTTTGGTCTGGTCAGGGCTAACTCCGAAGTCAAAGAATCTACTAGGCATTTGCTTGGAAAGGTCACATACTTATATGGGGACGTAAGAGATGAGTTGTCTTTGCGTACAGCGATTCTAAAAGTCTGGCCAGACGAGATCTACAATCTGGCTGGGCAAGTCTTTGTTCCAATCTCTTGGCAGCAGTCAGCGGAAACGTTTGATGTGAATACGGGTGGACTGGCTCGGCTGCTAAAGATAGTAGAAGAAATCAAGAAGGAAGATACAAGAATCTATCAGGCTTGTACGTCAGAGATGTTTGGAAATCATGAAGGAGCATGTACGGAAAAGTCTCCTATGAACCCAACGTCTCCGTATGGAATCTCTAAGCTGGCGGCACACAAGTTAGCAGCGTTGTACAGAGAGCGGGGGTTGTATGTAGTGAGTGGAATTCTTTTTAATCACGAGTCCCCACGTAGGGGTCAGGAAATGGTTACGAGAAAGATTGTGATGGCGGTAGCAGGTTGGGCAAAAGGAGACACAACGCCCCTCAGTCTTGGTTATTTGGATTCAAGGAGAGATTGGGGATACGCTGGGGAGTATGTGAAAGTAATGCAGCTGATGCTTCAGCAAGAGCATCCACAAGATTATGTTTACGGCACGGGAGAATCTCATTCCGTCAGAGAATTTCTCTGTGCAGCTTGTCATGCAGCGAAGCTCCCGATGTTCTATTGGCAGGATCTGGTAAAGATAGACGAGCGGTTTCTTCGGGTGCAAGAGATTCACGACATGCGGGCAGATAACTCCAAGGTGACCGGTTGGCTTGGTTGGAAGAGAGAAGTAAACTTCGATGAGCTGGTTTCTATGATGGTGGAAGCAGAGATGGAGAAAGTAAAGGTGGCAGTAGCGTAATGAAACTAGCTCAGACACTCAAGCTGCAAGAGTTGCAATCAACAGCCGCTGGGACACAGGCGACGGTTCCGGACTCTCGTTCAGCAGATGAGTGGATTAAGAAATATTTGGATGACAAGAACAAGCGGCTCAATGATCTGAGAAGAAGTATGAACTTCCTGCTGGGTCCAGAGAAGGGTGAGATGCAGAGCGAAGGGACTTCGGAGGGAGCTTCGAAGGGTTGGGACACTAGGGGAAGAGGAAGAAAATCCTTACAGTTAGTTACAGGAGATGGTTGGTATGCACATGGAAAATTTTATCCTGTGAACTCGGGGGAGCAGCATATAGACGTGGCGGTTCGTGATGGGCTAGCTCCTAAGATGAGGGGTGCTCCTTCCTATGAAAAAGTTTTTACACAACCAGATATTGTTAGAATTAGAACGAGTAAGATATATGGGGGAGATAGACCTGAAACGATTATGAATTTAGAAGGTTCTACAAAAGAAGATTTAAAGAATGTTCTAGCAGTGCTTCCTAGAGATATAAAGACGGTTAATTTGGAATGGTGGCATCCAAAATATGATAGTTCTGGAATTATATCTAAGGAAGAAGCAATAGATGTCTACGCAGCTTGGAGAATGGATAAGCCTCCCATAGATGAGCAGGATGTTAGGAAGGTGGCGGGTAGTGGTAAGTGGTTAGTAGTAAGTCCAGAAGATGAAATTATCAGTCGGTGGGAGACACAAGACGAAGCAGAGAAGGCAGCCTACGCAAATTGGAAAGGAATCACTCCTAGCTCTACGGGGGCAACAGCAGGAGCTAGAGTCAAAAGATTACAGGCAGAGGATGTATTTTCGGATCCAGCTTTGATGGAACAGGGAAGAAGAGATTTTATCAAGCATCCAAAGCCGAGAGCAGTACAGTTGGCAGACTGGTTGCGAGAAGGAGACCATCGTCCTTCCAGTGCAGGTGGTGCAGCAGGCAATGGCGGAACAGCTGGTGGTGGCGGTGGTAACGGTTAATTCAAAAGGAGAAATAAAATGCCTCTACATGTAGCGCCTTTCTTACGGGAAATGGAAAAAGCAAGAGAAGCAGTTAGCTTGATTCAAGTGTTGAATTCAGTAGCCTATACGGAAGTGGGTAACGCAGAGACAGCGGGTACAAGGCCAACGCCAACAGCTCCCTATGGTTTCTTTTATTTTGGTCAGTCGAGACAGACGCCTACACTGTAGGAGGGATTATGCAATTGGCAGACTCGATCTCTCTTTATGCAGCTGCAGAAATAGCAGCGAGAGATTTCAGCGAAAAGAAAAGAAAGAAGCTAGCGAAGACAGGAGCAGCTCTGCCCGGTGGTGGATTTCCAATAGTCAACAAACAAGACTTGAAGAATGCGGAAAGAGCCATCGGCAGAGCTAAGAATCCGGCAGCGGCAAAGGCTCATATTGCAAAGAGAGCAAAAGCTCTTGGTGTGAGCGTATCGGCGAAAGAAGCAGATGATGATCTAGATGACGATAACAAGAAAGAAGATGATAGCTCGGAAGTAGATGCGTTCAGCATGCACCATGGTTTCAAGCATCACGGTGCAAAGCATGGTCATGGAATGCACAGACATACAAGTCCATCACATCACGGGCATCCGGGTGGATATGGACACCAGTTTCCGAACAAGAGTTTCTGAGGGAGTAGAATGAATTTATTCAATGCAATCAGAATGTTCAACGCATCAGATGGACTTGGCCCGGGTTCTATCGGTGTGTCAACGCCTCAGATGGGTGTGACCTCGCCCGACATGAAGAGGAGACATGGGCTCACTCAAGTGGCAGCAGACTCTTCTGCTTCAGATTTGGCTCAGCATCATACTTGGCAAGAGCCTTCGTCAACAGATACAACGATCATGAAGTGGAATGCCAAGAGAGCTTTGGAAAAGAACATGGGAAGATCGGTCGATCCATTTGAAGGGGACGCTGAAATTTTCATGCTACTAAAGAAGTTGAGGTCTTACCAATGAAACTAGCGTCCACGTTGATTTTGGCAGAGGCGATGGAAAGAGATCAGATGTTTCGCCCAAAGGATTATGGGCAGCCTCTGGTCAATAGTCCACAGAATCAGAAAACAGTGTGTGTAGATTTTGATGGAGTACTCACACATGTATCGGGGCCTTATCTGTGGGGACATATTGGGGCGGTGAGACCGGAAGGAATCAAGTTTCTGAAGATGTTGCAAGCAGAAGGTTTTCACGTAGTCATTTTGACAGCGAGACATGAAACAGATATGGTGGCGAAGTGGTTGGCTCAGCAGGGTGTGCCAGGACTTATGGTAACGAATCATAAGATATCAGCCATTGCTTATGTAGACGATCATGCAGCGTTATGGCATGATGCAGAGAATGCGAATGAGATGATGCAGTTGATAAGGAAAGCAGCTAGATAGGAGCTTCAATGCCCAAGAAAGCTCACGAGCCAGCCAAAGGAAGTGGAAGCTTCTCGATTAGCTATTCTACGATTGGTGTGATGGGTAGTATTCTGGTGATGCTGGTCACTTTGGTAACGATTGGAAGCAAGATAGCCACGAAAGCAGATGTGGATTCCATCAAGTCCACTATCACTCCGGTGATTACTCAGCATGAGGATAGAATCCGGGCTTTGGAAATTCAGATGGCAAGATACTTTGGAGCATCACAGACGGGTTTAAGAACACAGCCAAGTTCAGAAGTAGATATGAGAACGGGAGTTAGATTAGTATTGGCTCAGTATCAGTTTCCAACGATTCCAGATACATCGTCGAATGCTCCATTAGCACAAGCTCCATCGGCACAAAGGCCAGCAGTGTTGCCTCCAAGAAGAGTAGTAGTTCCAACGCAGTTGATTAGAGAATATGAGATGCAGCCGACAAGAGGCGGAACGTATGCTCTGTTGGGGGAAGACGGAAGATACTATTCTCTAGATGATGTGCTGGCAGTGATTATTCAAATTCATGTTCGTGAACCACAGGTGAAGAAGTAATGAATTTAGAATCTACACTTTCGGTTTACTCCGGTGGTCCTGGCTCTGGTTGTCAGGGGTCGAATTGTGGTCGGAAAAGATCGAAGTTTATTTTTCATGGTACTTCGGAAAAAAGTGCTAGAAGTATTTTAGTACAAGGGTTAAAGAGTGATACTTTGCAATATGCAGCTGATAATAGAAAACAAGCAATAGAATACGCGCAATTTAGAAGAGGAGATGGTAATGCAGCGGTAGTTGTAATCAAAAATCCAAAAAAGAATGGTTTTTACGAAACAGATCCAGATGAAGATAATAGGAAAATTTATGAATCAGCACATGATATCGCTCCAAAGCATATTGTTAAAGTTGAGTTGTATGATAAGAGGGGAAATAAGGTAGGAACTTTAAAGCCATGAATTTAGAATCTACACTTTCGATCTACGGCGGTGGCCAAGGTTCTGGCTGTAATGGGCCAAACTGTGGAAGGCCTGCTAAAAAAGCAGGGGCAGCTTTGGATCCAAAGCTGGATGAAAAACCATCGAACAAAAAGAATATGCACGACATAGCCAAGGTTCTCCAGTCTCATGGCTTTGCAAAGATGGGAGGCGGTGGAGGAAATCGGGCAGGGCAGAGACTCGAACATTCAGGTGCTCAGTATGGAACAACGTCACGATGGGAGAGGTTGGGAAAGCAAGAGGTGCAGGATCCAAATAATGAACTGACGATGGGAAATAAGTTCAGGAAGCAATCGGTATTGGTAAGTCCAGCGGGTTGGGCTCACTCGTCAATGTTCAAGGATGATTATCAAACGCATGGCAGAGGATTAAGTGCGGACAGTTTGGAAAAGCATCTGAAGGCACATGGGCTATGAATTTAGAAGCAACAGTTTTGGTCTATGCTGGTGGGCCAGGCTCTGGATGTAGAGGCTCGAACTGTGGACGGAAAAAGTATAAAGAGATTTGTGAGAAAGGGAATGCCTGTGCTCTTACGATGATGAAAGACTTAGATTTGAAAATAGATGCTAGGGATTTTAGAGTAGGAGAAGGAATGAATCGGTGGGATACCATCAAAGCTCTTCAGAGGCAAGCAGAAGTTTATCCAGTTGACTTTGAAGGAACAGCAAAAGAATTTGCGACTAAGTATACGAAAGGTAGTTACGCAGTTTTTGTTGAAGAGCATGTTATGGCTTTGAAAGACGGCCATCTGTGGCAGCAGCTTGGTCCAAATGTTAACTACGCTAATAGACAGGTAGAAGAAGTTCTTAGAGTGGTGCCTAAGAAAAAGACATGAATCTAGAATCCACAATATCGATTTACAGTGGAGGACCTGGCTCCGGTTGTACTGGTCCGAATTGTGGAAGGAGACCGTCACAGCTATTGCATGGAACAACGTTGACGAATGCTGTGAAGATTGCAAAGCGCGGCTTTAAGCCTAACGAAGAAGGCTATGTGCATTTTACGCCTCTTCATGATATAGCAGAGAGCTATGGAGCAATGCACGATAAAGCTTATGCTGTTGTTTATTTCAATGTTCCAAAAGATATGTCTCTGGAAAAAGATCCAGATCCTGAGGAGTTGTTAGGACCGGGAGCAGTAAGATACAAAGGAGAATTCAAGCCGGACGACTTATCCATCGAAGTTTATTCTAAGAGTGGAGAACCGGTGGATAGTTGGCACAGCAGTCTTCAGTCTCAAAAGGATTTAGCTGATATTGTTAGACAGGCTAGGACATTGAAATGAATCTTCGACAACTCCTAGATCAGGATCAGGGACTAGGCGATACAGTGAAAAAAGTTGTGAAAGCAGTTGGGCTGAAGCCGTGTAAGCCCTGTGAGAAGAGAGCAGCGTGGTTGAACAAGTTGATTCCTTATAAGAAGGAAAAGTGAATCTAGCAGCTACAATTGAAATCTATGGTGGTGGTCCAGGTTCTGGCTGCAACCCAGAAGCTGGTAAGTGTGGTAGGCATGGAGAATCAAGTGGCCCTTATACCACTAAGAAGGAAGCATTCGCTGAACGTGATAGACGAAGAGCTAGTGGTGAAGAAGTAAAAGTTTATCAAAGAAGCGGAGCCTATACACAGCCTCATGGTAAAGGTCGGGGGGTTGAAAGTTTTGTTGAATATTATGTAGCGCCTCCTGGATATGCGGAAAGATTGAAATGAATTTGGAATCCACATTAGAAGTTTACGGAGGAGGTCCTGGAAGTGGTTGCCAAGGACCAAACTGTGGAAGGCATAAAGGTTCTGGTGATGTGGTCTACCATGTCACACATACGAAGAATGTGAATAAGATAAAGAAAGAAGGTTTGAAAGTTGGTAAGACTCCCAATTGGACAAATCGTGGAACAGGAATGCCCTACGGACAAGGTTACGTATATACGTTTGAGAATCAAAACGATGCAAGACGTTGGGCAGCGAAAATGGATTGGGACTTTAATAGAGGTACGGGTACAGGCCATGTTTCTGTCCTGACAGTGGATCGTGGAAAGATACCTTGGAAAGAAGATACAGCAGATCCTTTACACCACGACGAAGGAAAATGGTTCAAGACAGACAAACCTATTCCAGCAAAGTCAATTCTGGATTCAGAAGAATTAACAGGGGATGTAGTTCGTAAAGTAGTAGAGTCGGATAACAAGAGATACGGAAGATGAATTTAGAAACCACAATTCAGATTTATGCCAACAAGAAGCTTCACTATAGAACTATGTTCCAAGGCATTCCGATCAGTGTAGAAAATCGGAAAGGTTCTATCAGACGGGGAACGAGTCCTGAGTGGGGACCTTGGGAAACCAAGATGAAGCATCCTTATGGCTACGTTCGTTCAACAAAGCATCTTGGAATGGATGGAGCTGAGTTGGATGCTTTTGTTGGACCGAACAAGTTGGCAAAGAATGCTTACGTGATTACGATCAAGAAGGCTCCGGACTTTAAGAAGGATGACGAGCAAAAAGTAATGCTTGGTTTCAATTCTCCAGAAGAAGCCAAAGAAGCAATGATGAAGCACTTCGACGATCCGAGATTCTTTGGTAAGATGAAAACGATGTCCATGCATGATTTCAGGCTGTGGGTTTCGGAGAAGCCACTGAAGATGGCAGCAGAGTTGGGAGAGCCAAATGTCTACGACGGGGGTATGGCCCACATTGAGCCGAGAAGTACTTTCCATCCGCCGAGTGGAAAAAACTGGAAGGTGGTTCCGACGGATGATCCTAGAGAAACAGATGATACGTATGGGGATGTGACGAGAAGGAAAGCAGCGGCAACGAAAGCAAGAAGAGACAGTTTGACCAAGCAGCATACGACGCAGAATTGGACAGCTTTAAACACGACGCAAGTTTCTGGATTTCCTTCAGGAACGGTCGGAGGATTTGGCTAGTAACTCTAAGAAGAATAGTACGATGAAACGTTTTAAGATTTGAGAAAGACAAGGGCCTCTAAAGGGCTCAATTTCATATATACAGGGGGTGTCTTTAGAGGTCTTGAATGAGAAGGTGTAACATGACGATTACGAATCCAACGTTTACGATGGACGACGGACAGAAGTCGATCAGCGTACTTGCAGGTACTGGCTTCACAACGCAGAGCAGTTCCTTTGGTGATGTTTTGACTACGTTAGATGCTTTGCATGGAATAGCTCCACTCAGCACAGTTGTTTTTGACACGAGATCTCTTACGATCACTTTCTTGGATGCTAGAGTTATTGTTTTGGTGATTGCTGCGGATGGAGGAAATAAGTACAGTAAGAACACGGGAACGAATGTATTTAGTCAGGATGAATATGATACGATTAGATCTTTCGTTTCGGTGATGGAGACAGCATACTTTGGGCCATCAGCAATCACTAAAATGGAAATTGACTACGATTGAGGTGTTTGGTTTATGGGTGAAGATACTTTTGGTTTCGATTTGGCAAAGCATCTAAGTGAGATGGTAGCAGTGCCTCCAGAGGAATGGTTGGAGGTAGATGTAGATCAGTTGCATGCAGAAAAGAAAAAGTCGTTCGAAGAACCGGATGAGTATGACGAGGCTCAGGAGAAGTTGGTTCGGGAACTAATGACAGAAGTAGCACAGTATGCGGAAACGGGAGTGAAGTTCGATCCGACAGGAAAATATCTTTGCGATACCTGTCAGATGAAAATTATGCCGGACCTTTGCTCCCACGTTTCCGGTACAATCTCTATGGACACTGGAAGTTGTGAGAAGTGGCTGATTGGTCCACAGAGCTGGCCAATTCAAATTGTGCAGTGGTCTCAGAAAGAAGCTCAGTATGGAGAGAGACCAGAAGCGAAGGGATTTGGTTGTAGCAGATGTGGTCATGGATCAGAAGCAAGAGAAGCAGATGCAGAGGGACGTTCTATTTGGTGTGATCGGTTTGGAGCACGGGTAGAAGCGTTGGCTTGTTGTGAAGAGGAGTCGGGACAAGATTTCAAATTGGCTCCAGGTGAGTAATCTTGTATAATAGGATGAGGAAACGAAATGACAAGAGCGGAACTGATGGAACGTCTTGGACAGGGATATCGTTCTTTTTCTAAAGTAGATTTACATGGGGAAGATCTGACAGGCTTGGATTTGGAACGTTGTGATTTCCGTTGGGCAAATCTATCAGGTGCAAACGTAGCAGAAGTATCCTTTCGTGATTGCAATTTTTGGTTGGCTGATCTGTATGCAATCTCTGCTGTGAATTCCAAATTTGATAGCGCAAATCTTCGTGGCGTCAATCTCTGTGAATCCAAAATTATGCATGCCTCTTTTCTCAAGGCAGATTTGAACAGGGCAAAGCTGTGTGAGGCAGATGCAACAAGTGCAGATTTCACTCAAGCAAACTTGAGCTGGGCAAAGATTTGTGAAACAAGGTTGATAGGAGCTGTGTTGGTGAACACAGATTTTAGACATAGTAATCTACAAGAAGCAAATCTACAGTGTGCTAATCTGGAGGGGGCTCAGTTTACAGGAGCAAGGCTGTATGAAACGAATTTGGGAGATACGATTGGTAAGGCGGATTTTTCTCATGCGTTGTGCTATCGGGTGAACGGTCTATCTTGGTGGGAAAGGTGGAAGATGTATCTATGAATGAAAAAGTGATTCTACTTAACAGTGGTGGCTTGGATTCTTTGACAAGTGCAGGCATGTTACTGACGGGTTGTGTTGGTCCTGTAGATTTGATAGGGCTGAATATAAACTATGGACAGGTAGTTGGTCCAAGAGAAAGACTTGCGGCAGAGCTATGGACAGAAGCATTACAGAAGAAGTTTGGAAAAGAAAGAATCTCTTTAGAGACGATGGAGCTGAGAGACTATAATCAATTCGTTAGTACGAATCCGGTAGTCAGAGGACAGGCCTTGGGAGCAGAGGTAGACCCCAAAGAAAATTTCGTACCGGGGCGTAATATTGTATTCTTACTCTTCGCAGCGATCTATGGCTACAAGAAGGGAATCAGGAAGTTCGTTCTATCAGCTCAGGAATCAGATCATGTATCGGGAGATCTGAGTACAGCATTTCAAGATTCGATGGCCAACATGTTAGCAATTGGAATGGGAACGTATGGGCAGAAGGAACCATACAAGGTTTGGAGTCCATTGCTACAGATGGGTTGGACAAAAGGAGATGCAGCAAAGTGGTTAGTAAAGAATGAGTTTCCAGTGGAGCTAAGTTGGTCTTGTTATTCGATAGGATCAGTTCACTGTGGCGATTGTCATAATTGCCGCGATCGCAAAGAAGCATTCAAGGAAGCAGGGGTCGATGACCCAACGGAGTATGTAAAATGACAAAGACTTGGCAGAAGGAAATAGACAAATACGAAAGCAGAACACCGAAGTCGAAGGAGCTCTGGCAGCAGGCAGAAAAAGTAATGCCGATGGGTACGGCAAGCAATGCCAGGTGGTATGCTCCTTATCCAATGTTTGTAAGAGTGGCAAATGGTTCACATTTGATGGATGTGGATGGGAACGAATACATAGATCACAATTTGTCTTTCGGAGCTTTGCTGGCTGGGCATTGTCATCCCACTGTGACAGAAGCGGTTCGAAGGCAGATGAGTTGTGGAACGATGTATGGTATGTGCCATGATTTGGAACACAAAGTGGCAGAGGAAATAATTAAGAGATATCCTTTTGTAGAGAAGGTTCGGTTTGCGAATACGGGTACGGAAGCTACACTCCATGCGATTCGTTTAGCAAAAGCCTTTACAGGTAGAGATGCAATTGTGAAAATGGAAGGGGCTTATCACGGTCTGCACGATCAGGTGATGATCTCTGTGAAGCCAGATGAGAAGGAGTGGGGAGCAAGTCATCGTCCGGCACGAGTAGCCTTTGGAGCAGGAGTGAACGAGGCGGAGCAGAATACCTTTGTGGCTCAATTCAATGATTTGGTTTCTTTACAGTTGGCAATGGCAGATCCATTCAACAAAGTAGCAGCAGTGATCATTGAGCCAGTGATGATGAACTGTGGAGTAATCCTTCCTGAGAAAAATTACTTACAGGGAGTAAGAGAACTTTGTTGGCAACGGGGAGCCCTTCTCATTGTGGATGAAGTGAAGAGTGGCGGCATGGGTTATGGAGGAGCTACGGAAGAATATCTACTGAGCCCAGATATAGTTTGCCTTTCGAAATCCATTGGTGGTGGTTTTCCACTGGCAGCGTTTGGAGCTTCGACAGAGATCATGAAAGTAATCACGAATCGCAAAATGTTCCATGCTGGTACGTACAATGCCAATCCGATTGGAATGGCAGCGGGGTTGGCAACGTTGCGAGAAGTGCTGACGAAAGAAGCCTATACCAAGGCGAGAGAATTAAATAAGAAGTTGTCAATCGGATATAAGAACATTCTAGAAGGGGCTGGCATTAAAGGAGCAGTTACAAGTGTTGGGGTGAACGGGGCGGTGACATTTGGGGTAGAAAAAGTTTCGAACTATAGGGAGTGGTCCAAGATCAATACAGATGTCTGGGAACACTACTGGTTCGGGATGGTGAACCGGGGAATTATTCCACAGCCTTATTGGTGGGATGAGGAGTGGACAGTTTCAGTAGCTCACACAGAAGCAGACATAGACAAGCATCTGGTAGCTCTGGCAGAACTAGCACCAGAGCTAGCCGAGAAAGCAGAGGCACAAAGTGTCTAATGATTTGGTAACGTACGATAGAACGTTTATTTTGCAAGCATGTCACATGAATGGAGGAGACGTCTACGCTCAATATTCAGCAAGCATGGTAGCAGAGAAGACAGGGGATTGGGAGCAAGCATATAAGCATCTAAAGAATGTTTTGCCACAGATCCACGGACACAATTTCAAAGTGAGAATATCAGCTAATGGGAAGGTTGGAAAAGAGGGGTATGTAATAGATGATCCTCTCATGGAAGGGATACTTAAGAAGTGGGACAATATAAACCTTTCTACTCTGCCAGAGTTTGGTCCAGCAGGAGTACGGGCTACGACGGAGAATATGGCACACATTATATTGGATAAGATGTGGAAGCAATTCTCTCTTAGAAGTTGCAGAGTAGAAGTTTGGGAGACAGATTCCATCTGTGCGGTGGCGGAGTACTAGATGAGCCATCCTCTTACGGATATAGTTCTACCAGTGCATAATGCATTGGAGTACGTGGCTCCTTGTGTGGCTTCTCTTTACGAGCATACGAAGGATTTCAGATTGATTTTGGTGGATGATTATTCGAATGAGGATACGAGAGCTTTTCTGTATGGGCAGCATTGTACGGGCAGAGACAGAAGAAATCTTTACGTAAGGACAAACAGACAGTCTTGGTTTACGAGAGCTTCGAATACCGGATTGAGATTGGTAGAGACAGAGAAGGCAGCTTTAATCAATTCAGATTTGGTTTTCAATATTGGCTGGTTGGAAGAACTCTATGATGTATGGGCAGACTTCGAGAGCAAGACAGGTAGGAGAGTTGGCTTGGTGGGAGATTGGGGAGATCCTAATACAGAGAAAAGATATGAGGAGACATTGGAACCAAACTACGTGACCGGGCATGCAGTTCTTTTTTCTATGCAAGCGTTACAAGAAGCATCAGTAGCAAGAGGAGATCCGGGCAGATACCTGAATGAGCTGAGACAAGATTCCATTCATATCAACTCGGACAGGTTTGTTTGCTACGAACTCAACAAACTAGGCTATGCTACGGTGATAGCTTACAAGACCCCGTTGGGGCATTATGGGGGGAAATCCTGGAACTATAATCTTGGGCATGTCAGTGGTGTTCGCTTGGAAGATGTAGATTGAAAAATACTCGAAATTCACTATTGACAAATTCTTATACTGTCTCGTATACTCTTTTGTACGAAGCACGAGTACCTGGAATCGAAACAAATCCCAGCGGGTCGATTGGCTAGCGTTATCCTACGGAGATAAAATGCTGGCCGCTCACTTTATCCGCTGGCAAGTTGTTGTAGATGTAGCGGTTGCTTCTGCAGAAAAAGCAAAGGGGAGCAGGTCTATACTCTACGGAGTTGTTGTATTTCTGCTCCCTTATAATTTTGAAAGGTGCGGGTCGAAGGAAGATGGTTATCTCATAAGCCGCGTATCCGGGTTCAAGTCCCGGCGTCCATCAAAAGTGGATGTGGTGTAATGGTAGCACAGCGGACGCCGAAAGGCATACCCGTCTCCGACACTTACCCGCACCTTACTTTTTGAGGGAGTTAGAAATGAAAGAACGAGAAGTAGAATTTCAAATCACTGGTTTTATTGGTCGATACAAGGGTTTCGTTGTGGCAGAGAGTGGCTATGGTGGTCGGCCAGAAATTCAAGTCACGCACCATCTAAAATTTGATGGTTGGCACAAGGTGTTGAATGATTGGCCACTCCTCAAGGATGGGGATTATATTTTCACTTCGGAAAAGTTGACCCCAGTTTAGCTCAATGGTAGAGCCGTGGTCTGAAAAGCCACTTATGGGAGTTCGATTCTCCTGGCTGGGACCATTTTGGAAGACTAAGACTAAGGAGAAGAATGATGAGCACGGTATTGGATCGGCATTTCAAAAGAATGGGAGCTCGGGTGAAAGTGCAAGTGCCTCCCAAGAATCAGTGGACTCGTACGGATTCGAGAGTCGGCTTGGATGTGAAGCGGGACGAGTTCGGGGAGTTTTTCGACTTCACGATCGGTGCAGATGCAAAGGCTTCCTTGGAAGTGTTGCAGGTGGCGGCAAAAGATCGGCACTTGCTACTCTTGGTCAAGCAGCCGGATGAGCGTGGGCAGCAGCAGAAGTCTCGCTTCCTATGTGGTCACGATGAGCGGCATTGGTTCGTGGCGGCTATTCCGGAAGAGTCTCCTGTGTCCACGGTGGAGGCGGCCAAGACGGCTTTGAAACCGGAGGAAGTATTGCGTCGGGAAGGAATGGCCAATCTTCCGGTGTCGAAGAGACACACACGGCACAACGAAGCATTCAAGCGGCAGGGAGAATGGTTCTTTATTCCAGCATGGTCCTTGAATCCGAAGAGGGACATGATCCTGAAGAACGAGCCTTTCAATCGTGGCCGTGGCAAGTTTCACTATGCACAAGAAGCTTTCAGACAGGGTGGAACAACTGTTTACGTCTATCGGGACAAAGTCTTGACGGATGTGGATTATAACAAGTTGGAAGAAGAAGAGAAAAAGAAACCGTGGCGGAAGATGATGGAGAACGCAGATCTTTATGTACGGGGAAAGATCTCCCATGAAGATCACGCTACGTTGGTCTTGGAAGGGTGGCACAAGGTGTTAATGAACTTGGAGAGCCGAGCGCGGGCAATGCAGTCGGTTCGGTTCTTGGACTAACTCGGAGCCCCTGCGTTTGCGGCCGATACGCGTGCCATGGCATGGTCAGAAAAAACTGACGGGGGCATCAATTTCAAGGAGGACGATATGACATATTAAGGAATCAGAGGAGGTTCCTAAATGTGTCGAGATCTTATCGTCGTCCGTACTCTACGATCTCTGGAAGAGGAAGTTCCAGAATAGATAAGACGTTTGCGAATCGTGGCGTTAGAAGAACACAGAACGCGGCAGTAAGAAGAGCAATTGACTTCGATGAGTTTTTGGTCCCGGATCGTTACGAAGCTCCTCACAATGATGTGTGGGGCTGGCGTCGGGATGGAAAGCAGAGGTTGCAGAGGCTACAGCACAACGATTTCAATCCTTTCTATGTAATGAGTCGTAGGACCTCTTGGAATTATGAGGAAATGGTAAAGTACAGAGATGAGATACTCGAAAAACGCATTCAGTGGATCGAGTCTCTGAAAAGAAAGTAGAAGACTCTTGGACGGGTCGGAGTTGAACGGTTACCTAATCAATGACAAAACGTGGGGGTTCTTACTCCCACATATAAGTCAGAGCTCTAGCTCCGTAGTGGTCTTCGGATCGAACGGAGCAATACCAGTGGTTATAAAATTCCACTAGCTGGGAAGTGAACTCCAAAAGAGGGATCAAGCCTGGCGGCCACTTTACCGACATGAAGTGGTCTACCGTTTAGCAACATTTACCCGTCCAAAGTTTTTCTTGCTCCTGTAACTCAGAGGCCAGAGTAGCTGACTCTTAATCAGCGAGTTCGTGGGTTCGACTCCCACCAGGAGCACCAGAGCGGGCGTAGTATAGTGGTAGTATGTGACCTTGCCATGGTCAAGGCGTCGGTTCGATTCCGATCGTCCGCTCCATAAGTTTGAGAAGTAAAGTTTAGGTGCTATGGTCTATCGGTTTATGATATCGCCCTGTCACGGCGAAGAGCCGGGTTCAACTCCCGGTAGCACCGCCAAAGATTGAGGACACTATGGCTTTCGGTTATGTAACCTGTGTAGAACATGGAGACAATCAGAAAGCTTGGTTCATCTGTCGTCACATTAAGAGATTGACAGATATCGTTTGGAGACAAGAGTGGAATGAAAAAGATGGCGGCTCTCTGTGTTGCTCAATACACCCAGAAGAGCATGGGGCAGATGATTTGACTTTGATCTGCGAAGCCCATCTGAAAGAAATGGGATTGTTTGAGATGGTTCACTAAGCCAGCGTAGTTCAACGGTAGAACGCCTCTTTTGTAAAGAGGATGTCACGGGTTCGACACCTGTCGCTGGCTCCAATTTTGTTAGCTGCTCTAGCTCAGTGGTAGTAGCACAGCTTTGGTAAAGCTGAGACGTTGGGTTCGATTCCCACGAGCAGCTCCAGTTTTGGAACCGTGACGCAAAGGTAGCGTAGCGGCCTTTTAAGCCGCGAGTTGCGAGTTCAAGTCTCGCCGGTTCCACCAGTTTAGAAACGGGGCATTCGTTCAGTGGGAGGACCTATGGTTCTCAGCCATAAGACGCCGGTTCAATTCCGACATGCCCTACCAGAATTGCAGGCAGCATTGGATGCCATCGAATAGGCGAATAAGGTGGTCTTGTCAGTAGCAGCAGTTGTCGATGCTACGGACTCCAAGCATTAGATTTTGAATGATGGGAGAACACTAATGAGCCTGAGAAAGTTTTTCTTTGGTCGGGAATCCTTCTTTACTGCGAAGCATCCAGTGGAGAAGTTGAGATATGGAATTGGTTGTTTTGGGGTTTGGCTTTGTAACCATTTCACTCCGCGGCCATGTACAGATTGTGAGAGGGCAGAAAGTACTCAGTACTGCCAGTTGATGATTGATTCTCTCAAGGGACAGATTCCTTGGTATGGTCGGGATGCAGCAAGACCAACGATAGACAGAATTCAGTAACAGTGGCGCTATGGATGCAGTGGAAGCATATCTGATTTTCACTCAGAAGACGGGAGTTCGATTCTCCCTAGCGCTACCAAATTTTGGAGGAAGAGATGTTGGTAACTTTTATGGAAGTGTTGGTGGTACTTGCTTGCGTAGCAATGATATCAGCCTTTACAGCAAAGATGTGGAACAATCGGCCAGTAAAGAAAGGGCCGACGATGTTTCCAGGAGAGAAGAAATGAAAAAACTAGGATTGGTGGCTTTGGGTTTTGTAGTGTTGGTTTTGGAGGGTTGTGAAAAGGCAGTTGAACTGGCACAGAAAGAAGGAGAAGAATTCCTGACGGCTTACAAAGCGGCTCAGAAAGAGCGGCAGGAAGCAAAGAAGTAAATCGGCTGTGACGGTAGCTCAGTGGTAGAGCATCGGTTTGTGGAACCGAGTACGTGGGTTCAATTCCCATCCGTCACCCCAAAAGTTTGGAGGTTGCAATGGCGGAAGAAGACTATCCCGGGCAGCAGGATGAAATTCGTCGAGAGAGAATAATCAGAAATGCTGTGGAAGCAGCAGATAGACTTATCATGGATGGCTCAAACGGCGATGTAGAAGAAACAGATTATCTGACGGGAGCAGTCGCCTTGAAATTTGTTGAGAAAGTACAGGGTCGTTTACAGGCTCAGTTGTGGAGAGCCAATATGTTGAGCAGATAAAAAGTTTCGGCCCCATAGCTCAGACGGATAGAGCGCACGTCTCCTAAATGTGAGACTCCAGTTCGACTCTGGATGGGGCTACCAGTTGTGGGTGTTGTGCTGTGAAGAACGGTGAGCAGGTTCTAAGACACAAGACCGGGCCTGTGCAGGCGGCTTTGCTTTTCTGGCATAGCAGGCTGTGGATGATACTTCCACGGTGGCAAAGCCTGTCCGAGATCAGGAAGGATGGCACGGGAGATCGTTGACGTGAGCCGGCATTGTCCCGAGTTGCAAGCCCAAAAGAAACGCACCCGGTAAAATGGGCGTGTGTTAGGCCCGTCCAGTGAGGCAACGACTGGAATCTGGGACGCCATCAAAAGCGTGTCCTCAGCTGAAATGCTGACAGCACCCACTACTATGGATGAGAAAGAAAAGTTGGAAGAGGATTTAAAAGATTTGAAGGGTAAGTGTCTTGGGGTTATGGTTGGATCTGTTGTTGCTATTTTGTGTGAAACAATAGCGTGTACTCTGATGTGGATGGAGAACGCCAAGTTCCTATTTTGCTTATTCGGAGCGGTTGGTTTATTCTGTTTCTACAGAGGAGTAAGAATTACCTATATTTATTTCGACGCTGTGGAAATGGAAAAGGAATTGAAGAGTACGGCTCCGTAACTCAATGGATTAGAGTACAGGTCTACGGAACCTGGAATCGGGGTTCGAGTCCCCGCGGGGCTACCATAGTGGGCAGCACGGGAGTGCGGGCAGGCTTTATATCCCTGCGAAAGCTCTAGATTGGGGCGACGGCTGGGTTCGAGTCCCAGGTCCACTACCAAATTTGAAGATTGGTCCCGTAGCTCAAAGGGACAGAGCATACGCCTCCGGAGCGTAATAACCGAGTTCGAATCTCGGCGGGACTACCAGATTGGAAAAGGACGATGGCGATCATAAGAAGAGGATGCGTTGCAGTCATTCGGATTCCACGGCATGCACGTTGCTTTCTCTTGGAGGATTCGGAGGAGCGGATAGCCTGGTTTGTGGATCGGCTTCCTTCAATAGACATGGCAACGAATGTGCATGATGCAGTAGAAATTTTGGCTCAGAAGGAATACGACTTCGTATTTCTGGATCACGATTTGGGCCTACTGGATTATGCTGGATACTGTGGACCGGAAGGAAGTGGGAAGGATGTGGCGAGATATCTTTCTGGTCGTGGCTTCATTGGTCACAACGTATTGATTCACAGTTGGAATTCGATTGGTGCTGCGGCAATGAAAGATATTTTGGAAGGTGCAATGGCAATTCCTTTTGGTCAATTTGAGATCGAGTTTTCGGATTAGTTTGGAGCGGTGCGATAGCGGCGATTCGACTAGACTGTAAATCTAGCGGCCCTTGTGGTCTTCGAAGGTTCGAGTCCTTCCCGCTCCACCAGTTTTAGAAGTAAAAAGATTGCGGGTGTGGCGAAATGGCATACGCGTCCGGTTTAGGCCCGGATGGCTTCGGCCGTGGAGGTTCAACTCCTCTCACCCGCACCAAATTTTTTAGCCGGCGTGGTGGAATTGGCAGACGCGCTCGCCTCAAGAGCGAGTGGGGGTCATGTCCCGTGGGGGTTCGAGTCCCTCCGCCGGCACCAAGTTTAGAAAGGCCGGTATGGCTGGAACTGGCAGACGCGACAGACTTAAAATCTGTTGTCCTAGTGACGTGGGGGTTCGAGTCCCTCTACCGGCACCAATTTTTTGTTAGGTAACTAGCAGTAGTTTCTGTATAATCTATTGAGGCCCTATAGCTCATTTGGATAGAGCGGTCGGTTTCTACCCGACAGGCGCGGGGTTCGAATCCTCGTAGGGCTACCATATTGAGAAGGCGATGACGAAAGAGCAGTTGGAATTAGCCTTAGCTGGGATTCAGAAGCTGAAGAAGGAAGTAGAGAAGAATGAATTGCTTTTGCATTCCAGAATTCAGAAGTATCTTTTTCATACTAAGAAGAAGAAGGATTTGAAACTGATCTTGGTTGGCATTCGGAAGTTGAATCAGCGGGTAAACAGAAACCGGCTGATGTTGAATGTCAGGATGAATAAGTATCGTAGTCCAGAACGTTATTTCAATTCAGCTTCAGATTGGCTTTTTCGAGTGGGTCAGGGAGGACGAGTTGAGAAGCATATGACACTCTCTCAGCTGGACGGAGAATACGATTAGACTTTCTATTGTGGCGTAGCATAATTGGTATTGCACTCGGTTGTTACCCGAGAGATATGGAGGTTCAAATCCTCCCGCCACAGCCAATTTAGGAGAAGCGGATGATTACGAACTGCTTCGAAATTGAAGTGCAAATGCAAGATGACTTTAGCCAAGCACAGATTTCAGTGGCAGTAGATAAGAAGCCAACGAATCCGGAAGAAGAGAGACAGTTGTATGCAGCGGTCATGGTTTTGGCAGAAAATATGATGACCATGTTCGCCTCTCAGTCGGATTTGGGATTTGAAAAAGCTTTGGAGACCTTATGTGAGGGAGCAAGAACAGCTCACATTTTGAAAATGAAAGGTATGACAGTTCAATAAATTTAGCGTCGTAGCTCAATGGCCTAGAGCCCACGATCGATAATCGTGAGACGCGGGTTCAATTCCCGACGGCGCTACCAATTTTAGGAGAGTGAAATGAAGCTGAGAAAAGTAACCAAAAAATTGACATCGTCTCAGCTTAGGAAAAGGATTCGATCTGGTAAGATAGATCTAAAGAAACTTCTGCCAAAGAAAGATAAGAGCACTGAGTTTTCGACAACGAATTAGGAGAAATAAAATGGAATCATCTAGTAGTTCATCATCGAATTTAAAAGGGGAGGTGGCGAAACGGTAGACGCACGAGTTTGCTAAACTCGCAACCGAAAGGTTGTGCTGGTTCGAATCCAGTCCTCCCCGCCAAAGCTTGGGGAGGGTACCGCTGAATGGTCGGCAACTGGTCTCGAAAACCGGGGCAACCGAAAGGTTGGGCGTTCGATTCGTCTATCCTCCGCCATATTCTGGTCAAGGCCACAGACCTTAAAGTGGCAACAAAAGTATGATGAGACGAAAGCATATCGAGACTCCCTTAACAGGGGAGCAGATGAAAGCGAAGATTCAGAGGTTAAAGAAAACGGGCAAACTGAAAATAGTCATACCAAAGCTTCCAGAGGCAGTGGAGGAAGCGGGCATTGAGATTGGAAACGACAAAGAACATTTTAAGAATCCGACGTTCTCGTTTGTGGACTTCGGTGGAGTATTCTCCAGTCTGGATTCAGAAGGAGTAGATGGTAACGGAAAGACGTACAAGTTTCCAGGTGGCTCTGGATTTAGTTTCAATTGGGCCTCGGAAATTGGCTTTGGAGAGTTTACGGTAAAGAGGTTGACAGACGGAACGATGCAGGTAGACTCGGAGAGGTTGGGAAAAGAATTTCTGAAGAAAGCTCTTTGTGCTTTGATAGACAAGGCGAAAGACAAGAGCGAGAAAGTTCACTGATGGGAAGTCGTCCAATAAGGTAGGACGCCTGACTTTGGCTCAGGTAATGCTCGGTTCGAGGCCGGCCTTCCCATCCAACTTTATGAAGTAAGCTGAGTTAGCTCAGTGGTAGCAGCCGTCGATCCGTAATCGACAGACGTTGGGTTCGATTCCCACACTCAGCTCCAATTTTGAGGAGTAGAAATAAAAGCGGGATTAGTTCAGTGGTAGAATAGAAGATTTCCAATCTTCGGACGAGGGTTCGATTCCCTTATCCCGCTCCAGCAGGGAGTTAAGATAGCGGCTAGTCTCTTGGTCTCCAAAGCCGAGCACGGGGGTTCGAGTCCCTCACTCCCTGCCAAATTTTTAGAAGTAAAGAAATTGCCGGATCGTCTAATTGGTAGGACACCTGTCTCTGGAACAGGCAACGTTGGTTCAAGGCCAGCTCCGGCAGCCAATTTGTAAAGCGGAATGCGGGGGAGTGAAACGTATACCTAAAAATCACGTCTGGCTCATAACCAGAAAATACTGGGTTAAACTCCCAGACCCGCTACCAATTTTTTATCGCTGGATGGGAAAACTGGCTTTACTCCGCTGCTCTCATAAAGCAGAGGTCCGGGTTCAAGTCCCGGTCCAGCGACCACTTTGGAGAATAGGATGACGATCACGGAGGCGATAGACAAAGGGATTCTGGAAGTAACTTGTGATCCTTGGAATCCTTACGCTAGAATGATCTTGCCGGAGAAGGGAAAGAATGGCACTCACGGAGTGTGGGGGAAGTTGATAGACCCAGCTGGAAATCTGGCATTGGATCATGAAGCGGAATATACGATCTCGATTCTCTTGCTTCCGATGGGTGCAGGCACAGCAGATCCAAATGAAGAGGGTTGGGAGAAGTGGGTCATACCAGACGACTATGAAAAGAAATTTGGGATTGCGAAAAGGACGTGGCTATAATGCATAGGGTTTCGTGGCTCTTGGTGGGACGTGGTTTGGCATCCTGCGGAGACGAAGCCTATGACGGGGCAGTTGGTCTAACTCCAAGACCATCCGTGTGAGCAACTCGTAGGAGCCACGAATATGATTCAACTGACAAATCTGGAAACAGGAGCGGGAACAGATGGGACACCACTCGAAGTGGATGAGAAATCCATTTCTTCTTTATCGGCAGATCCGGTAGAAGCATCGAGAACAGTGGTGACGATGATGAACGGTACTTGGTTTTTGGTTTCAGAATCCGTTGAGGAGATAGAAGTATTGATTGAGACAGAAAATTAAAAGTTCATGGGGGCGTAGTCTACCGGGATGACGACTGGTTTGCACCCAGTAAGAGGGAGTTCAATTCTCCTCGCCTCCACCAGAATTTTATAGGCCGGCTTAGTTCAATGGTAGAACGCCTCTCTTACACGGAGGATGTTGGGAGTTCGATTCTCTCAGCCGGTACCAAAGATTGGAAGATAGAATGGAAGAAACATACTTACTTTGTGTTGATTGGGGAAAGCAATCTATAGCTTCTTTGAAAGTCACTTGTAGTAAGTGTGGACGTGACTTAGCTATGGATGCAAGAAACGTAGAAGCAAGCAAAGACATGAAGCCTATCTGTCTTCCTTGTGCTTCTACCGAAGAGGATGTTGATTTTAAGGGTGGGCTGATTGGTGGTAAGAAGTATGAAGATTTTGAAGAGGCACTGCTAGCCCTTCTGATGGATCGTCGGCGGAATTAGATGAGAAGTCTTTCTCTCTACGAAAAGATTTCTGTGGTTATTAGAAATCTAAAATCGTTGGTAGAAAAAGGGGAGAGATGTTCTTTTAGAAACGAAGGCAGGCGTTGTGTCTTGAGAAAAGAACACAATTGGCTGCACAAGGGCTTGCCTTATTGGGAATGGATATAAAAGTTTGAGTGCGGGAATACGAATGGCCAGTTAGAGGTCTGCAAAACCTTTGTAGCCGGTTCGATTCCGGCCCCGCACTCCAAAGTTTCGAGACGTGGCCTAGCGGCTAAGGCACTTGCTTTGGGAGCAAGGGATCGTGAGTTCAAGTCTCACCGTCTCGACCAGTTTGGAGGAACAATGGCGGAAGTAAAAGCAACAGTAGAAAGAGAAGTGGTGGTAGATGTTCTCTGTGATCGATGCCGTAAATCCACGAAGACAGAAGGTGGTCTCCAGTATGCAAAGCTGGAAGCTTTGTGGGGCTATGGCTCTGGTAAAGACTTGGAGCATCACAGACTGTTCCTTTGTGAAGCTTGTTACGACTGGGTTATAGAAACAGCAAATCTACACCCAGATGTGCAAGAAGTGCTAGCACTTTAAAAAGGAGAAACAATTGAAAGATAGTTTGACTCAAATATCCATTGTGTTGGATCGTTCTGGATCGATGGCAGATGTACGGGATGCTACGATCTCTGGTTTTAATGAATTCGTAAAAGGACAGAAGGCAGCGCCCGGAGATTGTAACGTGACGTTGATTCAGTTCGATACGGAAAATGCTTTCGAAGAAATTTTCGATGAACCTTTGAACAAGGTTCCAGAACTAACGACAAAGACCTACGTACCGCGTGGTGGAACGCCACTACACGATGCAATTGGCAGAACGATCACCACGCTGGGTTCAAAGCTGGAGAAGAAGTCGGAAGATAGCCGTCCTGGAAAAGTTGTCATTGTCGTGATGACAGACGGTCTGGAAAACTCCAGCCATGAATACACAGCCCCAAAGATTGCTGAGATGATTAAGCATCAGCGGGAAGCTTACAATTGGGAGTTCATTTTCTTGGGAGCAAACCAGGATGCTATCCTGACGGGAGAGAAGTTGAATATCCCAATGACACATGCAGCAACGTATTCCCACACACCAGCGGGAACACACAATGTCATGCATGCGATGGCTTCGAACGTAAGGTCCTATCGGGTAACGGGACAATCGGCTTCTTTGAACTTCTCTAAGGAGCAGAGAGAAGAAGCAATGGAAGAGGACGAAGAAAAGAAGACGAAGACGAAGGGAGCCTAAGTTTCAGGGATGTAGCTGGAAGGTCGAGCGTAGGCGTCGGGAGCCTATGACCCCGGTTCGATTCCGGGCATCCCTACCAAGATCGAGAGTGGATGGGCAGCGTGTGGTTGACCAGTCGGGTGTGAGTGCTGATGCGGAAGACTACCATTCAGACTCCGGCGCAACGGACAAGGCTTTGGCCACTCTCGAAAAGTATATGAGCGGGTCGACGAGTTTGGTTACCGGATAAAGGCCAGGCAGTTTGCTGGCTGAGCCAGTTCAAATCTGGCACTCCCTGCCAATGGGGAGTTAAACCAAGCTTACCTATTACCTGCTCATGTAAATAGTTGCAGGGGAAGATTGGAGCGGGTCGGACGGAATTGGTTATCACTGGTTCAACTCCAGTCGAGGACGAAAGTCTGAGACAGCCACGGTGAGAAATCGAAAGTGGCCTTTCCGATTCCACACTTTACCCGCTCTAAAATCGGCTGGGTCGAATGACAAGGGTTATCTTTGAAAAATAATCCCTCGTCAACTCACTTATCCAGCCACTGAAGTTGTACCGAGAGGAGAGTCTGGCGGGTCGGATGTAGAATGGTTATCTCATGCTAAGAGAGAGGCGTGGGTTCGAATCCCACTCCCGGCATATACCGGGATAGCTTAGTGGTAGAGCGCTAAAAAATCCGTTCTCAACTAATTATCCGCCAGATTTTCTTTGGAGAAGAAATGAACTTTACTTACTGTTTACTTCGCAAGGGTTCCAAGAAGAAGATGGCTTGGTTTAATACGGATTCTCCGATTGCTGGAAAAGTAACCAAAGATGGTTGGAAAGTTGGGGGAGATGTGGTCTCTATTGCAAAAGCTTCACAGCCTGCTGGCTTGGTATCTAAACAGGAAGAAAAACCTAACGTGGGTCCAAGCGAAGAAGTGGAATAAAGTTTCTCAGTGGTTGATGAGGCAGCAGGAGAAGTTGGACAGAAGTAGATGTGAATGGTTAAAAGAAAATCAAAAAGAATGGGGTGACGATGATGGCCAACTATTTGAAGAAGGCAGGGAAGCGGATCGGAACCCCAAGGCAGTCTGAACCTTTGGATGAGAGACAGGTGCCGAACTCGGCTGGCGGATATTCCTATCCAGTAACAGATTGGGTGCAGTTGGATCGGTTTCTGATCTTGGGCACAGAGGGTGGCTCCTACTATGCATCGGAGCACAAGCTGACCTTGGAAAATGCAAAGGCAGTGGAGCGTTGTATTGCGGTCAATGGGCCCAAGGTAGTGGCTACAGTTGTGGAAGTTTCCAAGTCGGGCAGAGCTCCTAAGAACGATCCGGCTTTATTTGTATTGGCAATGTGTGCATCAGTGGGAGATGATAAGACGAGAGCAGAAGCTTTGCTTGCGCTTCCACAGGTAGCACGTATTGGAACCCATCTATTCCACTTTGCGGAATATGTGGACGCTCTGAGAGGCTGGGGTCGTGGTCTACGTACCGCTATAGCGTCGTGGTACTTAGAAAAGGGATTGGATTCTCTGCAGAATCAGCTGGTGAAGTATCAGTCCAGAGATGGTTGGAGCCACAGAGACCTGTTGCGTTTGAGCCATCCGCATACGAATGAAACCACTCCGAGGAATGCAGCCTTCCGTTGGACGATATCTGGCGTGACGGGCATGGCAGAGCATGAGGTGAAGATTGGCAAGGGAGAAGCGGCAGTAGTTAGAAAGTATCCGGATGTTCAGGAGCACTTGAGAACTTTGCCTTTGATCTCAGCCTTCGAACATGCTAAGAGTCTTTCTTTGGATTCTAGCGTGCTGGAGAAGAAGTCGGCAGAAGAGAAAGAGACTTTGGTAAAGAACCATGTAAAGTCTCACGAGAAGGAAGTTGCTGATCTGATTATCCAGAATAACCTTACAAGAGAAATGGTTCCGACGGAGTTTCAGAATTCAAAGCTGGTGTGGGAAGCATTATTTCAGCAGATGCCCATGACAGCAATGATCCGGAACTTGGCAAACATGACAAGAGCAGATCTTTTGGTTCCTATGTCCGGCATTGCAAAAGAAGTAAAGAATAGGTTGTTGGACAAGGCTCTTTTGAAGGATGCAAGAATCCATCCGATCCAATTGCTAATGGCTCAGCTTGCGTATGGAGCTGGTCATGGAATGAGGAGCACTGGAAAAGAGTGGACGCCAGTTCAGCAGATAGTGGATGCTTTGAATGAGGCGTTCTATCTTTCCTTTGGTAACTTAGAGGCCACGGGAAAGCGGTGGTACTTGGGAGTGGATGTATCCGGATCGATGAGTGGTGGGATGGTGGCTGGATGCATTGGGCTCACTCCATGTAAAGCTGCTGGAGCAATGGCAATGGTCACGGCAAGAACAGAAGAAGATTACGTAGTTCGCGGCTTCTGTAACAAGATGGTTCCTTTGAATGTTTCGCCGACGATGAGATTGGATACAGTAACGGCGGAACTACAAAAGAACAATTTCGGGTCCACGGATTGTGCTGAGCCAATGTTGGATTCATTGAGAAGCAAGTTGGCAATCGATGTCTTCGTGGTGTTGACAGACTCGGAGACATGGGCTGGCAATATCCATCCGACACAGGCATTGGAACAGTACAGACAGAAGATGGGCATTCCTTCCAAGTTGATTGTGGTGGGAATGGTTGGCAATAATTTCAGTATTGCAGATCCGAAGGATGCTGGGCAGATGGATGTAGTTGGTTTTGATACAGCAACGCCTCAGCTGATGGCGGATTTTGCAAAGCAGGGTCCAGCAGATTTAGTAAAGAAGAACTCTGCAAAGGCATAGAAAGGTTTCTGTGGTGGCCTTCGGCTTCCATGTCGCACTGGGTTTCCAAGCCCCAAGCTGACCGCCAACTCTGTACCTGCTTACCCCAACGCACTACGGTCCAGCGGGTCACCACAGAATAGTTTTCTAAAGCATGATGAGACGGAGTAAAAAGGAGGCAGTATAGAAATTCGGGGGTAAGATGGAAAACCAAGCTTTGGATCGTAGACAGATGTTAACGTTAACTACGAAAGGAGCGATGGCATTAGCGGCAGTTGGAACGATCCCTCTCATGGAAGGTTGTAACGCTCAGCAGTGGATTGCGACAGCGTTGGCAGATCTTCCTACCATCATTCAGATTGTCACTAGTATTCTTGGGATAGTAGCGGCAGCAAGAGGTACAGTGGATCCGGGTCTTCTTGCTACGGTTACGACTGTTGGGACGCAGGTGCAATCAGATCTCCAGCTGGCGAATACTCTGGTAGCAGGCTATCAGACAGCGGCAGCTTCAGCACAGCCGGGGATTCTTGGAAAGATAGATGCAGCCCTCACGACAGCACTGAACAATCTGAATTCCATCCTAGTAGCCTTCCGTGTAGGAAACTCTACGTTAGAAGCAACGATAGCGGCAGCTTTAGGTGCTTCGATTACGATTGTCTTAGCCATCCAGGCTTTGATTCCACCGCCTCCGGCTGCAGCAGTAGCTCGTGTTAAGCTTGCTAATCCTACGAACCAAAGTGATGCGATGAAAACGGCTTACAATCTAATCGTGGGGAAGAACTATCCGAACGCAGTCATCTAGCGGATGGTTTTGTCCATGAATAGAGGTGTAGGCCATGGCATTAACGCTTTCAGCGGCAGGACGTCGTTACGGTTATCACAAGGATCCAGTAGATCCACGAGACTTCGGTCTTCTGCATAATGCATTTCCGAAGTTCAGAAAAGTTAGCAAGGTAACTCCCCTTGTAGATTTGGAACCACTCTGCGGTCCAGTAAAAGATCAGGGAGACGAAGGTGCCTGTACAGCATTTGCTGGTACTGGCATGCGAGAATTCCTGTATCGGAAGTTGGCTAAGTTTGAAACTACGAAAACAACTCCGCTGCCAGTTTTCAGTGCAGCAGCACTTTACTATTTGGAGAGACAATTAAATAACACCTTGGATCAGGGAGACTGTGGTTCTGATGGTCGTACCTCTGTCAAGGTAATGAATCAGTTAGGGGTTTGTTTAGACTCAGAAGATCCGTATGTGCCAGGAAATTTTGCAACAGCTCCCACAGCTGCTCAGTTAGCCTCAGCTTTAAAATTCAAAGCAGGTGCTTATCATAGACTGGGTTTCCAGGATATGAAATCGTGCCTGCTTTCAGGATATGGATTCGTTGTTGGATTCAACGTTTACGAATCCTTCGAATCAAAGATTGGTTCGGACGGAATGATGCCAGTTCCGGATATCGTCAATGAACAGTTGCTGGGCGGTCATGAGGTGTTCTTTATTGGATACGATGATTCAAAAAATGCTTTCAAAGTAAGAAATAGTTGGAGCAAAACTTGGGGAGCATCTGGCAACTTCTGGATGCCTTATACTTGTGCAGCAGATTCAAACATTGTGTTGGATGCTTGGATGCAGCACCTTGGAAAAACTTGGTAATGGCTCAAGAAGACAAAGACTACAGTTTCAAATCTCTGAAGCATCAGACGTTAGCTGATCTGGTCAAGAACCCTGTTAAGATAGGAGTGGAGGCAGCAGCAGCGGGTCAAACGGGGGACTTGATTCCACCAGCTCAGCCAAAGCCAGAGAAAAAACAACAAGCTCCAGTAAAGAAAAAAGAGAATCCGACTACGGTAGCTAATGGAAAAAGCTTCCGTGGTCGGGTTTTTCTGTTTAAACCGACATCAGAAAGAGTTACGGTGATTCGGGAGAATGTAGGGAATGCATATGATGGAGATTGGATTCACGAAGTGATTAGCCGGGATGGGAAAATGTTTTTGGTTTCTATGAAGCAACTCGCAGATACTGTATAATGGATAAGAGGTGGTAGATGCTGCTTAGGAAAACGTTCAGGTTTGAAGCTAGTCATATTCTCCCAAAGCATCCTGGAAAGTGTTCCAGATTACATGGTCACAGTTGGGTACTTCATGTGGAAGTGGAAGGAAAGATAAACAAAGACACGGGCTTCGTTATGGACTTTGCGGACATGTCGAAAGCAGTAAAACCGCTGATAGAAAAAATGGACCATAAGCATCTTGGATCATGGAATGTGCCTTGGACGGGATTGGACTTGAGTCCAAATGTGTGGTTAGAGCATAATCCTCATTGGGCAGTCGGAGGCCTTTCAGAAGACTTTTATCCTAGCTCAGAGAATTTGTTGATTTGGATTGGGGATCAATTGGCAAATGCTGGTTTGGGCTGGTCGAAGTTAGCATTGGAAGAAACGTGTACTAGCTATGCTGAGCTGGATAGAAAAGAATTTGAGGAGACGTGCCAATGCGAAAGGGTGGAGGCAAGGGAAAAGGCTCCGGCTTCGAGAGAGAAATAGCAAAGAAAATAGTAAAGAGTTTCAAAAAGTTTGAAATAAAACAAAGAGAGTGTTGGAGATCAGTTCTCTCGGGTGGTCATATTATCTCAGCCGGTGACTTGTATATGTCAGATCGGTTGATGAAGCTATTTCCCTATGCAGTCGAGTGTAAGTTTTACAGAAGAGTAGATTGGTGGCATTTTCTAATGCCCTATCACAAGAAAAGGAAAACTTGGAAAGAGTGGCAGTGGTTAGGACAAGCAGTGGAAGGAGCAGCAAAGATAAAAGGTTTGAAACCTATTTTGATTATCAAAGCAAATCATGGTCCTACGATAGTGGTGAGTCCGCCACGTCCTAGTGAGAGTGGTTGGACCTATCGGCTTTTGGATGAGTTTTTAAAAGACGCTGTCAGGGAAGCTGAAGTAAGGGAGTTGAAGGATTAAGAATGAACACAAACGTTGCGTTCCACCCAGCAGGCTTGGATGCGTGTGCGTTGTATCGGCTGTTCCTTCCACACCTTAGATTGCCGGGTTCAATCTTTATCTACAATATAGATGGCATTACGTTGGATCGAGTTGCTGGTTGCCAGATCGTGGTAGTGCAAAGACTTTACTCGAAAAGAAATATGGCGGCGTTGGAAGAATTCAAGCGGCATGGGATGAAGATTGTGTACGATCTGGATGATGATATGTGGTCGATTCCTTCCTACAATCCTATGCACAAAGCTCTTAGACAGGTCATTCCGGGTTTCAATACTTGCGCCGTGTATTCAGATTTGATTACAGTTTCCACAGAGCATCTTCGAGTCATGGTGAAGAAAGAATTGGGAAGGCATTGTCCGGAAGTAGCGGTGGTAGAGAACTCTATGGACTTCGAATGGTTTCGTCCGATTCCAGAGCAGCTAAGAAAAAATAGAAATGGAAAAGTAGTGATTGGTTGGGCTGGTACACCGACACACTCGGCGGATGTGGAAATGGTTTTCTCTCTGATTCCAGAGATTTTGAAAGAGTGTCCAACAGCAGAGTTCGAACTCGTAGCTCAGGAAATGCCAGAGGCTTGGAAACCAATAGCAGATAGGGTTCGTTTGAGAGGCTACGTACCAGTGGCAGAATGGGCTACAGCATGGGCTTCCTGGCAATGGGATATTGCATTGGCTCCACTGGAACAGAATAAATTTAATTTGAGTAAGTCCAATATCAAAGCATTGGAGGCAGCAGCGATAAAGATCCCTTGTGTAATGTCAGATGTAGCGGAGTACAGAAAGTTTTGCTATCATAGTCCGGTGCTTCGGAAGACAGTTTTGGCAGAGTATAGAAATGATTGGAAGAATAAAATCAAGGCTTTGATTTTGGATGCAGAATTAAGAAAGGTAGTGGGAGAAGAAATGTATCGGATAGCTTACACTTATTACAACGTTTTCAAAACGGCAGAGAGATACAAAGAATTGTACTCCAGCTTAGTTTAGGGAGAAGACTGTGCTTGGACATTTGGCTTTGGTTCTTGTTGTTACTTTGTTGGCAGGCTTGAGCCTCTACATGGTGATTACAGTAGTGGCCTCTTGGCTGAGTACGAAAGCAGCTCCTAGAGTGGATATGTTTCTTTGCGACATCCATGGTCCCATTCCGAGAGAGGGTGTTATCAAGTTTATGGATATGGATACTTGTGGAATTTGTTTTCATGAACGAATGAGAAAAGCAGAGAAGGGACAATTTTAGAGATGGGAGACAAACTGGTATTTATTTTGCCGGAAAGTTTGGAAGACATTTTGTGGGTGGCTCCTTCTTTGATGAATTATTTGGAAGATCGGTTGTTAGGAAATATGTACCTTGCACCACGTCCACCTGCGAAAATAACCTTGGTTTGCAAGTGGCCAGAACTGACTCTATTTCTAAAAAGTTGTTGGAAGGGAGTAGAGGTAGTAACGAAGCTAGGAGAGAAAGAAAAAGACGAAGCAGATTTACTGTTTGCCTTTGACATGGAGTTAATCTATAAGTGGTCGAAGCTGGTGGAGAAGCATATCTCTACAGCAGCTGCTTTCTATTTAGGTACACAGGTGTTGGTAAAGTTTCCACCGGTAGCAATGGTTCCTAGAGTAGAAATTCCAGGATTGGTTTTGGTGGTGGCACAAAGAAGTCACATGGAAGGGGCTCACGAGTGGCCTTGGTTTTGGGATTGGAATGGCTTTATGAAACTTGGGGCTCAACAGAAGATTACGATGAATGCTTTGTATGGAAAAGAATCTTGGGAAAAGATAAGAGAAGAAGTGAGTAGGGCTTCTGTGGTGGTTGGATTACGGGGCACAGCTACCTTGCTAGCAGCTGCTATGGGAAAAGTGGTGATGGAATTATCACCAGATTTGTATCATAGGGAATGGACATCGAAGTGGGAAAGTGTTAGATACAGAATGATTTATGGAAAGCTACATGAGATGCCAGCAGATTTTATCTTAGACAGAACGGGAAGAATGGTTAAAGACTTGGCTAAAGCAGGAGAGATACGATGGGTGGCCCGCCGCAGTTCTTCTTTGGAAGTCAAGGTGTCGGGAATGGTCGAAGGATTGGAGCGGATGGTAAAATAGATATCAAGTGTCGCATCTGTGAAAAGACCATCTGCAGAGAAATGTATCGAGGCTATTCGACCGCGATCTGTGCTGTTTGCTCTGGTGAGTTGGAGAAGGGAAAGACTCCGCAAGAGATTATGGATAATGTTTTGGATCAGGAACAGAAGTCAGCAGATGAAGCAAGGATAGACTTGGGTCCTTTGAATTTCAAGGTGGCTGGTATTGGAGAGAGAATGAAGGATGTAATTCAGAAGATAAAGGTAGCGGCAGTGAGAAGAAAGAGAGCTCCTTTGTTTGCAAAGAAAGATAAGATATGACAAAGAACGGAATCAAAAGATATCCCATAGCGGAACACTTTCTGTCTCCGCAGGGAGAAGGACTTTTCGCTGGGCAGCTACAGTTCTTTATTCGGTTTGCTGGTTGCTCAGTTGGGAAGAAAATGAGTGGGGAACAGAGAGCTTTATTTTTGGCGGATGAGAGATTGAAATCGAATGGTCGATTGGAAGTCTTAGCAACGTACAGGGAGATGTGTACACTCTATGATGGCAGAACATTTGCCTGCGATACAGACTTCCAGACCAAGAAAGTTATGACGGTGGAAGAAATCTTGGCTATGATTCCAAGTGGTGTGCAGCATATTTGTTTGACGGGAGGAGAACCACTCGATCATGATTTGAGTCCACTCTTATTTGAGATAGCTTCGAAGACAGATTACCTTGTGCATATCGAAACGTCTGGAACAGTCAGCCTCACAGATAGAGCTTATCCAGAATACTCGGCAGGGGATTCTTTGGATATGGACGGTGGTTGGATTTGGCTTACAGTTTCTCCTAAGTTCAATGCACTTCCAGAGATGATGACGATTGCAAATGAAATCAAATTGCTGGTGGATGATAGATTCGATCTGGCTAAAATACCAGATGAAGTTTTGGAACACGATTTGGTTTTCATACAGCCAGTGAATTTTGAATTGGAGATCAACAAGAAAAATATGGAGATGTGTTTGGAGTTGCAGAAGGAGCATCCGAACTGGAGAATTTCTAGTCAATCTCACAAGCTTTGGAATGTACGATAATGAGTTATGGGTCTGTACGGGCTTTGTTGGAATGGAAGAATGGAAACATCGGAGAAGTGACAGTTTCTTTGCCGCCGCCTCCAACAGTACAAGTAAGAAAATTGATACAGCCGATTTATAGACTGGAAGAAAGAAACTTAGAAGTTAAATATATAGACATCACGTTCAAGAGAGTTTTGGAAGGATTTCTGAATGGTTTGGAAGTGCCACTCTATCAGGAGGAAGACTATAATGGACGATGAGCTGAAAGAGATCGTGACCAGGTTGTATCAGGGAAAAGGAATTGTGGTGCATCCGACATATCCTAGAGTGTTGGTGCGGGTGTTGCCAAAGGAACAAGAAACAAAAGACGGTTTAATTCTGACAGACTATCAGCAGAATAAGCCAACGCATGAAGCGATTGTGCTGGAAGTATATAAACCATTTTGGAAAACACTTGTGAAATCAGATCGGGAAACTTGGGAGCGTTCGAGACCAAACAATCTGGTACAGCTATTGGAAAATGGAGAAGTAGAAACAGAAAAAGTGTGGATAGAATCTCCCGTAAAGATAGGAGATCATATTTTATTTCCGCACATGGCATTGGGAATCATTCCGGTTTGGCCTTTGGATGATGGGAGGGGAGAATATAGATTGATTCCGGATGAGCACATTCTTGGAACAGTTGAATATGAAAAGACCCCCACGAAGGAATGGTTGATAGAGTTGATATCCCCATACCTAGATCATCCAGTACCAGATGTGGCAGGTATGATTTTAGAACGCGCTACAGTAGTAAGAACAGATTTTCCTTCGAAGACAATTTCTGGACGATGACACTAAAGGCCTCATACACGGAGTGCAATTTAGCTAGAAGAAGTTGTACTCCGCATGCCTGTAACAACCTTTACTAGTTCCACGAAGATTAGACACGGCTTTGATCGTCTTCTCTGCGAAGTTCAGCTGGAAGCTTTGCAGAGATTCAAGAACGCACATGGCATGCCCTATTTTTGTGAATGTTTCCTGATGATTTTGGCCAAGAGAGAATTTCAGGGTAAGAGACTTACTTCCAGATTGATTCCGTTTCGTCATCATAAGATTCAGTTGGATTTGGAAAACAAGGCAAAGAAAAGAAATTTGGTTCTGAAGCCGCGGCAGATTGGATCAACGACTTGGCATATCTTGTGTCGGTTGTTTATCCCTGCGATTTTGGAGCCAGGATCTTCCGGGCTTCTGATCTCCCAAACGAAAGCGTACGGAGCTCAGCACTTCCGAATTCTACAAAGAGCGCTGAAGAACTTCGGACGATCACCAGTTTGGCTTTCTGAGTTGTTTCCTCATGACGATCTGCTCATAGATATCCATCAGAATCTTTTGCATACTCAATACTCAGCACGACATGAAATCCTTTTTGATTTCTTGGACTCAAAAGTCATCGTCGACTCGGCAGAGAATGAGAATGCTGGAACAGGATTGACGATTCAACATTTGGTTGGCACGGAGGTTGCCTACTGGCCAGGAGATCCAGAGACGCTTCTGGCTCAGGCAAAGGAAACGGTTCCGGCTACGGGCACGGTGGATTTGGAATCTACTCCGAATGGAATGGGCGGATACTTTTTTGAGGAATGGCAGAGAGCAAAAGATCCGGGTGGAGAGTTTACGTCACACTTCTATCCGTGGTGGTGGCAAGAAGAATATCAGGAAACAAAACCAGCAGACTCGGATACGATGACGGATGAAGAAGAGAAGATGGTGAAAGAGTTTGCCTGGACAATGAAGCAGCTGGCTTGGAGACGTGGTAAGCAAGTTTCCTTGAGAGGAAGATTTGTAGAAAAATATCCGGAAGATTCGACGACGTGCTTCTTGACGTCGGGCGATTTGTTTATGGATAAGGAAATTCTCAGAGAGATCAAAATTAGAGTGATGGGAGAGAAGCCGCTTTCTTCTTACCACGACGGACAACTCTTGATCTACAAAAGGAGAATCAAGGGAAGGAGATATGTCATTGGGGCAGACGCAGCGGAGGGGAATTTGGTTTCGACGGATAATGCAGATTTCAATGCGGCGGTGGTCTTGGATGTGGATTCGGGCGAAGAAATGGCCTGTTATAAATCGAGAGTTCCGCCGGAAGAATTTGCGGTAGATCTGGTCGACTTGGGGGAAATGTACAATATGGCCCTCGTTGCAGTTGAGCGGAACGGTCCGGGCGGAACGGTTAATATCACTCTGCAAAGGCAGTGCCTTTATGGGAATGTTTATTTGCATAGAGAATGGTGGAAGGAAGGGAAGAAAGTTATTCTGCAACCGGGCTGGCCTACGAATGTGAGATTCCGGCCCATCGCTTTGAACAAGCTGGCGGCGATGGTGAGAGACGCTCCGGACCTCTGGCATTCAGAAAGGTTTATCGACGAAGCATTAACCTTTATCATGGCACCAACAAAAAAGAAAGAGCTGGGCGGAGGTCGTAAGCCCCAAGGAGCTCAGGGTTGCCACGATGATACAGTACTTTGTAGATCGGTCGCTGCAATTGTCCGTCTGGTTTTGCTCGGCTATTTTGATACCATTGAGTCGCCTTCGGAGCGGTATGGAGAAACCGGGGAAGAGACGGACGAAGAAGTCGCCTAGGCAGGCAGTCGGATCCTCGTCCTTTTCGGACGGCCTTTTTGGAAAATAAAACTTGACACATTATAGGTAAAACCTTATACTTCTGACATGGGGATATCTGGCCGATATCCCTTTTTTTACGCCCGAAGGAGGCGACCATGAGAAAAAGCACACGGAGAGAACTTGGCAAGGCTCGGGAATTGGTTTGGCATTTTCTGGAAGGCGAACGTTGTTTCTTTTGCAAAGAGCCACTCGTTGAGAAAAAAGACATCGAGTTTGGACTCTCGACGGCGCCTCCAATTCCGGTTGAGATTACGATCCATCATAAATGCGAGAAGAGCAATCGCAAAAAGTTTCAGACGGTGAATCAATCAAAGAGCAATCGGGCTTTGGCACATCGGAGTTGCCACAAAGCCTACGACGCGAAGAAGAATCAGATCTGGAAACTTCGCAAATCAGTTCTAGCAAAAGCGGCGTAAGCAGTTGGGCCAAAGCACGATTTTCAAAATTCAAATCAGAATGGAGATCACGAAAATGGCAAAGCCAATCAAGATTCACAGCATGGAGACACAACCGAACGGCGCGAAACTCATTACGGTCAACTCGTCCAGCGATGCGAGAAAGCGATACACGATCAAGTTGCGGCGCAAAGTTTGGAGCTGCTCGTGTCAGGGTTGGATCTACCGGTTCCCCAGAAAAGATTGCCGGCACATTCGGGAAATCAAGTCTCAGATAGCGGCGTAAAGTTTTTGCAGTCGGGCCAAATTCAAATTTGGAGAAAAAATCATGGCTAAGAAAATCAGCCTCAAGCCCGAGAATCTTCGGGTAGAAATCACGCAGCAGAAATCGCATCACAACGATGGGATGGAACTTCACGTGACTGTCTACCCTGTCGGCCTTCCAGTCGTCGATCGATCGAACGAACATCTATACGGCTGGGTCTTGGACGTCAAGCAGACCAAGCTGGCGGAGAGAATGCAGTCGGCGATCAAGGCTGGAAAATTATTCAAGCCGTTCGTTACCATCGAGCGGGATTACCAAAACAAAACGTATTACCATTCAGATTTGGTTGTCTACACACACCGAAGATTGAACGCGGCTTTAAAATCTATCGGCTTCTGAAATGCAGTCGGGCCAAATTCAAATCGGGAGGCGTTCAGATGGCGAAGCAGAAAATAAAGTTCATCCCATACGGGGCAGTGAAGATGAAGTATCTGCCCGGTGGCGGATGTGTACCTGCAAATAAAAAGGAGGCTGCGAAGGCTCAGAAGATTTTGCGTGGCAAGTAAATTGGTTTTGCGTTTCGTTCTCAAAAACTTTGCCCGGGGACGGGCACAAAAGGGAGAACACAATGATCACGGTAAATGGAATGCCGTTGGCGAAGTATCTCGGTGCAGAAGAGAAAGTGAATCCGGATCTCTCGGATCGGAAGGGCAGAGAAATTCAGGAGTTTGTGAAATTCGAGCTGCGATACATGCGTCGGCCCGGGCAGCGTTTGGTAGCGGCGTCGAAGCAGATTGGAGCAAAAGCGTGAACAGCCCACAGGAAATTCGGTTTCTGGTTTGCTTGGCTGGCAGCACTCGAATCAAGGGCGTGAGAAACTCCAAGCGTTTAGCTACGATGTATGTGACGGCGGTTTCTCGAGACGATCATGGTTGCGGAGCTGTGAAGAAAATTCAGTGGAGTCCGGATCGGGCAAAGGCATTTCGCTTTGCGAAGTTTTCAGCTTTGGAAATCGCGAAGCATCTGTGTGGTCCATCGTGGGGTCGTATAGCTCACGTTGAGAGTGAAGTGGGAGAAATAGTGGAGCCTCTTCCACTGACACAGCAAGAAATAGCAGCACGGGAAAAGCAGAAGGAAGCTACGAGGCAACTGAAGAACGACATCAAGAACATTCTCGGAGACTTTCGAAACTCAATGCGGAGGCTGAGATGAATCCGAAGTCGACAGTGACGGTGAAGCTGAGCGGCACAGATGGCAACGCTTTCGCGATCATCGGAGCGGTTTCGAAAGCCTTAAAAAAGAATGGAGCCAACGATCTGGCGAAACAGTTTGTGGAAGAATCGTTCGTGGCTGGCTCCTACGATGAGCTTTTGCAATTGGTAATGCAATACGTCCACGTGGCGTAAGCAGTTCGGCGGAATCCAAATTTGGAGGAAAAGCTGATGGAAGTTTCTCACGAGAAGTTGGTAGCAGCCCAGAATGCCAAGCGGGAAGAGTTTCACAATCGGCTGAAGTCAGAAGTAAAACTTCTGACTTGCGATAGGAAATCTTCACTTGAAATGGCGGCGTACACAGAAAATATGGGAGCAGAGGATCTCCGGAGTTTGGTAATCGTCCTCAATGCTCAGATGTGGATGCTGATACAAGCCGTGAACAACGCAAAGTAAATTGGAGCTGAGATGAAAAATGAAAAGGTTGACGTGGCGGTTGGCACGGGAGCAACGTACATCGTTGGCTCAGATTCTTACGCTGCGACGGTGATCGAAGTGAGAACACCGAAGCTGATTGTGATTCAGTTTGACAAAGCCACTCGGACAGATTCGAATGGGCTTTCGGAGCAACAGGAATACAGCTTTCAGCTAGATCCGACTGGGCAAAAGGAAGTGGTTAGCCTTCGAAGAGATGGGCGGTGGCGGGTGAAGTTGACGAACATTCTGGTCGAGGTGGGGAAACGCTATCACTACAGCGATCCTAACTTTTGAGAGGAGCTGAGATGAGAGAGTTCGGTCCGTGTATGTGTGGAGACACTCACTGCCATAGCTGTGGCCCAGCGCAAGGGAATTTCCAGTGTGGGTTCTGTAACGAGTGGGCAGACGATGGATGTGCAAAAGCAACTGCCTGCGAAGCAGCTATGAAAGTGATGAGTAAGCTTCATACCAAAAAGTATTACGACGAAGAGTGGGGGCGAGTTTACTTCCGCGGCGTGGGAGTTGGGCAAGAAAGCCTATGTCAAAGCGGGTGGTGATTTGAAGGACTTGGAAAGGAAGAAGAAATGAGAATTTCCTTTCGTTCCAATTTTCGAAGAGATTGGTTCTTCGGAAAGGTAGATGAGTGGGCAGACGGAATGTTCGTCTACGCTTTCTCTTGCCCGCGTTTCACGGTTACAATCTACAGAGGGATTTGAAAAGGGGTTGGCGATGAAGAAAAAACAAGAAGAACTTCACTACGGTGCGGTTTGTTCCCACTGCGGAAAGACAGTGACGAACAGGGAGTATTCGAAGGGCGAATCGGATTGTTGTGGGAAGTGGGTTGTTTCAGAAGAGGAGTATCAATGAACGCAATTCACATTCTGGATCGGACTCTCAAGCACTTGGCGGAAAATGGGAGCGTTAGCCATGAAGAGTATCAGGATTTGGAAACAATTTTTGTGGATTGTTATAACCGAGTTTGGAATGTGGATGACTTCGTTGAAATGGGTTATCTTCTGGCTCTTGGAGTGCCGAGCATCCCAGAAGAAGAGGAGAATGGCATGCACAAGGACGACGACGGAGATGCCTGCGATTGCGATGTGCGGGAGTGTGGATACAACTCAGAAGGTGAAGCGATTTGCCCAAAGTGTGGGGCCAGTGCAGAGAATTTGAGTTTGGTTCATGGAGATCATGGCATGCGCTGTGATCTTTGTAAAGAAACTTTTACTTGCCCGTGATGGGAGGAGAACGATGAGCGAGTTTATCGATAAGTTTGTGAATCAGAAGGGACTTTGGACCAAGATGGACGATGGTTGGCTCATCGAGATTTCCATCTTGCAACGTTGCCCTACTCAGCTTTGTCCGGGCTGTGGAAAGAAATTAGAAAGCATAGGCACTCCGGATCGGCAGCCGACTGGCCTTAATGAGATAGGGGATGTGGTGGGTTGGCGGCAGACTCATTTTTGTGGAGCTCGGTTGGTGATCGTCAACGACTAGAGAGGAGAAAAAATGCGATTCCTGATTATCTTTTGGCTTTTGTATTTCTTTCCAACGTTCAACGCGCTCTTCATGAAGAAGAGAAATGCAGCGGCAATCATAGCGTTGAACTTTCTGTTGGGCTGGACTGTAATTGGCTGGATCTTCTGTCTAATTTGGTCGATGACAAAAGATCCACAGCCGGTGAATGTGGTGCAGCAGTTGGGCGTTATGGCGGCGGCCCGACAGCCCAATAATTTTTGTACACGCTGTGGAAGGGAGCTGAGTTACTTCGAGCGGTCGACGGGCATGGCGTGGTGTTCAGTTTGTGCTCCAGTTGAAAAAAGTTTATTCAGTCAGCAGTAAAAAGTTTATCCGGCCTGCAGTAGATGTAAAAACGTCCTCGTAGTTCAAATCTAAAGGAGAAAAAGAATGAAGACCACAAAGAGCACGGCAGCAGTAAAAGTGTTGGGTTATTTTCGCAAGGGTTCGGCGCTCGGAGATCTGGCAGAAATTCTGGCGGATCACAAGACCCACAAGCTCGGTCGCACCTTGGAAACCATTCGCAAGCGGCACAAGACGACCAAGACGTGGAGGGGCTACGGTGTGCTGAGGACGGTTGGGAAATCCAAGCGGGCCTTTTCGATCACCGTGGACCGGGCGAAGGACACGATCCAGCTGAAGGGCGGGGTCAAGAAAGCAAGCCCAAAGAAAGCAACAACGAAGCCAACTCCGATTTCGGTTGCGGCCTAAGCTTCGATTCAGCCGGCGTAGTGAATGGGCTGGGGCCCAAAAGCCCCAGCCCTATCTTTTGTTGTGGAGGCTCAGATGAGAAAATTTTTTGGGTTTTTGGTTTTTGGGTTGATTGCGACGGGGCCACTGATTGCAGTTTGGTATTTCCTGCAACCGACAGGCTTTTGGCAGAAGATTATTTTTCTGGCCATAGTGGCTGTGCCAGAAGCAATTTTGGTTGCTTTAGCAACGTTGGCTGTTTCGTGGGTGAACAAGGAGATTATATGACCAAAGAACTTCCAGTTTGGCAGCAGTGGCTGGTGATCTTTGGCATCACTCTCGTTGTGTTGTCTTCGATCGTGTTGGGAGTTGCGGTTGGAATGATGATGCCAGTGCCGGGAGTAAAGTAAAGGAGGAGACGAAATGAACACTCGAATCAATCAAGCGTCCGTGGCCTACGGTATTGCCCACGAACAGATTTCTACTTGCAAATACTGCCAAGAGAAAATCTTCTGGCAAGCAAGTTTCAGAACGGGTGGTAGCTATGCCACGAATGTAAAGGAATCAGACGGTTCAATCCTGCCTCTCGGCACATTCATTACAGCTAGAAATTGGTTTCACAATTGCGCTCGGCCTACCCAGCAATCCACACTTTTTCCACAGCCCGTAGTGACTCCAGCCTTATATAATCCGACAGGCACTTCGATGGCAGCACGGGTGCGCGCCATGAGAGAGTTTGTTGAGAAGGCTACTCCAATGCAGTTGAGGCAGGCTCTCAGAGTAATTTTCAATCGGCAGACTCTGACGGAGCAGAGAGCAGACATGACTTCGGAAGACAACGGCATTGGTTTTGGTGGAACCGATGCGGAGATTTGTTCGAACATTTACAAGAGCGCTGAGAAGTATGGTGGCCTGAAAGGGAAGCAGGTCGATCTCATTCGGCGGAAGATGAAGAAGTATTCCCGGCAGTTGGTCAACGCCTTGGAAGCTGGGGAGTGGACGATATGAACAGATCATTCAAAGGTGTTCGTGGCGGGACACCGAGTGGTGAGCCGCTTTGTAGATCTTGTGCCTTTGCACATTATCGTTCTGGTCAGAGACAAAAAGATACAGAGATCTTTTGCTCGTCATTTAATCCAACGATTCGTTTGAGTTATGAGATGTTTGATTGCTCAGACTATCAAGACAATCGAATGACGCAGGTGTATGACTTGCTGGGTCGGGCTTGGATCTTAGTCCCATTGAAAAAAGGGCACAAGTGGGTGAAGTCAGATGAGTTGAGAAAAATGGAGCAAGAAGGAGTCGTGCCGAGAGTTGATATAGAAGATTGAGAGGATGCTATGGGAAAAGCAATCTACGTCTTGCAACACGACGATCATACTTTTTGTAAGTACTGTGGTAAGGAGGTGGAATTACTTTGCGAAAGGACGGGACGTAAAACGAACAACTGGTTCTATATTTGCTGGCCGTGCAAGAAAGTCTTTCAGCTGGGGCTGGGGGAAGTGCAGGAGGTGAAGACGTGATAGTGATAAAGATTGTGGAAGTTGCAGCGGATGGAATTGTTTCTGGCTTTGAGAATTCTTATATCAAATCTTTCAAGCCATATTGGAATGAAGATGGGTTTGGGGAAGGGAAGTTATCGGTGACCAAAGATCGAGCCGAAGCTTTGCAATTCAAGGATATAAAAGAAGCTTTCGATTTTTGGAATCAGCAGAGTCCTACAGTTCCAATGCGGCCAGATGGAAAACCAAATAAGCCGCTGACAGCTTTCACAGTTTTGTTCGATAAAGCTTGAAGTATCAATTTAGGAAACCAAACAAGGAGAAAAAGCAATGAACCCAGCCGAGAATGAACACAGTCCTTTGGATAGCATTATGGTTTCGTTCAAGCAGTTTTGTGAAACGGGTGATGCGACAAATCTTTCGGAAACGGATGTTGATTATATTGCACATGCGTTGCGGAAGGCTAGCAGAAATGCTGCTGGAAATGGAGAAGAAGGAGTGGCGATCTTTGACCATCAGTTATTTGTTCTGATGGCTTTGGAAGGTGGGATAGAAAAGGTGGTTCCCTATTTGGAATTTGTGGCAAAAAAGAAGGGGCTGATATGATTCCTTCGATTCTCTGTCCAAAGATTCTGGCGTTTATCATCGGGGAAGTGACACGTCAAGGCTACGACGTGGAGACGACGGGAGGTGCGGAGCGAGTAGTTTACATGGGAGAGGCTTGGAACTTAGCTCGGCAGTTGAGAAACTCCAAGATCTACTTTCCAACGTACGCGGACATCCAGCAGTTGGGAAGAATGGTGGAGCCAGCAAAGAACTATAACGGTTTCAGGACTTGTAACGTAGGAGTTGGGGCATGGGTGGCTCCAAGTTTTGTAAATGTTCCAATTTTGGTTCGGCAACTTATCGAAAAACATGGTGTGCTTTTTCAAGGAACAAATCAGGCTACGAGACAAGATGCGGATGCTTTCTATGTAGCATTTGAAAAGGTGCATCCATTTCTGGATGGCAATGGTCGGGTTGGGAAAATCCTTCACAATTGGGTGCTAGGAACTTTGGAGGAACCGGTTTTGGTGGCAGACTATTTCGGGCACGGAATCCCATAAAAGGAGAAGATCATGCTGGAGCCCATCACAGCAGAAGAAATAAAGAAGTTGATCAAGGAAGCGGTGAAGACCTTCGGTAGCTACAGTTACAAGGACAAAGGGCCGAGAGAAGTGATGGATATAGATTCCATAGTCGATCGGTTCCAGTTTATGGAAGCGGAAGACGTGGTGGTGATTCTTTTCGAAGTTCGGAAGGTGAAGGACTACGGAGAGGATTTTGTTCGTGAAATTCTGGTTTCGTTGCAAGAGGTTAAGAAAATGGATCAGATGTATTCGGACGAACGGATCAGTGATCTTTACTGAGGAGAGAAGATGAAAATTCTAAGCAGTACGACAGACACACGTCATGCTCGGAACGTTTCACTTCGAGTTCCGAATGCAATTGCGAGAAAGTTGGGTTTGTTCAAAATACGGAAGGTCAAAGGTTTTGATGTAGGCTATGAAAAAAGAACTTTTGAGTTCGTCTACATCAAGAAAATTGGTGGGCGCTGGTGCATGTTCTTGAGGGAGGCAAAAAGAAAATGAGGCAGTGGAACGTGCCTCCAAAAAAGATGTGTAGACAGCATCTATTGGGAGAGCATTTTGAAATTCACATATTCGCCTCAGCTTTGCGGAAGAGGAAATGTTTGGATGGTTTCCTTGTGAATGGATTATTAGAAACTCACACTCTAAGACGGCGGCATAAAGCTCTGGTTCAGGAGATGAAGAGAAGAGGTTACAAGCATAAGACTCCATTGCCTTTGTTTCCTAGAATTAGACTTGGCTTGATCAACGTTAAAGAAAATATCAGAGAGTTGGCAAGACGATGCAAGGAGTGTAGAAGTTTACAGAAAGGACGAAGATGAGAATTGCTTTGAATGGAGAAGCTTTTCGGAAGCTGGTTCGGGGAGAGGAGATCGTTCTTATTAGCCCCTCCAATCCAGCTGATCCAGTGCACATCATTCTTTCGGACATCGGCTTCGAAATCATGCATCATATGATCGACGAAGCAGAAGAGGAGCAGTATGGCAGAACGCAGGGTTGATTGTGAGATGAAATCCAGCGACAGCTGCAGAACGTTCTCGAAGCTTTACAGTTGCCTTCTAAAGAAGAATTGCTGTGAGCCTTGCTACGAAGAGTATTGGGAAAAGAAATCGAATGGAAAACTAAAGGCTCCGGTGCAGACGAAAGCGACGAGATACTTTCATCCGTAAAGGAGAAACATGAGACTCAAATTTTTGTTGCTCTTTTCACTTCTGTTTTTTGTATCATCCATTCGAGCAGATGAGCTGCCGGATAAACCGGGGCCACGGACTGTGAACAAAGAATTCATTATCGAAACAGCAGCCTTGGCCACGAGCTGGACGTTAGATAGCATTGCTACGGCACAGAGATACAATTGGTGCAACCAGCGTTACGGTACAGTGCTTGGCGGCTATGAACAACATTGTTATGAGGGTGGTGGTTTCTTTGATGGTACTCGTGATACGGCAAAGATCATGGCAGCATGGGCTGCAGTTGGTGTTGGCACTGTGGTTTTATCTTATGAGTGGAAGAAACATATTCACAACAAGTGGCTGCATCCATTGTGGCGTCTTCCACTTTTGTACGAAGCGGGATCGCATATTTCTGGAGCAGCTGTAAATTGGTCCTATCCTCAGCCAGCAGCACCGATAGTTGTACCATCGCGGAGAATTTTAGGACGTAATAAATAACTTGCCTATTTATAGGGAAAACCTTATACTTATCTGGTGGAGAATCTCAGCCACAAAAGGAGAAATACATGGGAAACGAGAAGAAGTTCGATATGCCAGGTTCAGTCTCGATTGTCTCGACAGGCATCAAGCAAGTGGTGAAGGAAAAGTTTGAGTCGGTAGTAGACTCAATCGAACAGCAATCCTTCACTGGGAATACTCTCGAAGATATATATGATCGTTTCAGCAAGCTGATCTATCTGATTGATGCCTCTGGTTCGATGGGAGATTGGATGGCGAAAGACGAACCGACATCGACAGACTACAATTGGACGGATGAGATTTTGCGGGATGCAAAAGTTTTGCTGTTGGAAGCCATCGACGACGGAGCGGATATTCTGGATCCGGATTCGGGAGTCGATCTGACAGCAGCGGCAGTGAAGAAACTCACACCAGATCAACTGAAAGCAGTTGTGCTGCAAGAGGGTTTGGAAGCGGAACTCAATTTGCAGCCCATCAACGTAGCACCAGCCACTCAGCAGAAAAGAAAATCCAAAATGATGGCAGTCAAGGATGCGGCACGGGACTTCGTGAAGAAGCGCTTTGAGAAATGGCCGGATGCCAACGTTATGCTCTTTTCGTTCGAGAGCCATCCGACGTTGTTGGCAGCTGGGATTTCCGAGCAAAATGTTTTGGACGGAATCAATCGTCTTCCGGATGGTGGCGGTGGCGGCACGGATATCTATCGAGCCGTGGCCCGTGCAGTGGAGCATTGCAAAAAGAGGAAGGACGATGTGGGCGTTCATCATATCGTCTTGGTTTCAGATGGCATGGACGGTGGAGCTACGGGAGTTCGTGGTCTCCTGCCGGACATGAAAGAGATCGGCATCGTCTTCGATTTCATTTTCATTCAGGGCGGGTCGGAGAACATGGAAGGTGATCCGATCATCCGAGCACTCCGTGAAGTCTGCGAAGCAACGGGCGGAGAGTTTACCATCGTGAAGTCGGAGAAAGATTTTCTCCAGAAGTTTCTGGCGGCGTCGAACCGGCTGTGTTTGCCTCCAGCTCCCAAGCATCTGAAATAGCAGTGGCTTTTGTATAATCCTACTGGAAAGGAGAACGACACATGGAGCAACACGAGCACACAGTTTTTATTTCGTGCAGACGATCAGACGTTCGGCGTGTCGCAATCAATTGCAGATGCGGCACGAGATCCATTGCTGAGATCCCTCAGAAGATAGCGGTGGCTCAGTCGATGCACATCTGTCCGGTTTGCTCCTCGGCCTTTCTGATTCAGCAGAAGCCGGACAAGAGTTGGGCGGTGGAGCGGATTCCGGAATCAGCACGGGATATGGTTTTTGAGAATGCAAAAGAACCAACGAAACAGTGAAGCCGCCAATCAAATCCGGTTGGGTTTATTTGGGTATGGGAATTTGGATAAAATCAGTCATTGCCTCTGGAGGCAAGATGCCGAGACGAAGAAGAACGATGCGAACACCGAAAATGAAGATGCCAAAGGCCACAAAGATCCCACGTCCAAAGACAAAGGATCTTCGGATTCTGTATAAGGGCCTGCTTTCGGTGTCGGGTGGAAACAGGATTTCTACACTTGCATACGCTTTGCAGTGGTACGACAGTGCCTTGCCTTACTTGATCCAGAAAAAATTACTCTCAGTAGACGCCCGGCCAAAATTGGATAAAGCGGTGAAGTGCCGGAAGCAGGGGATTGGCACAACGAATCTTCACGAAAAAGAATCTTCGTTCAGAATGGCGATCCGTCTTTATGAAGCAGCGGCAGCAGCCCTGAAGCCAGTTTCTGTTGATGAGTCGTACAAGAAGTTTGATGAGATGAAAGACCATCTGGAACAGCGGCAGAAAAAGATGGAGGAGAAATACGGACAAGTAATCGGAATGCTCCAAAAAGCAGTTGGGAATAGATTCAAATTCGAGCTGGCGGATGCACAGAAGCCAGTGCAGTGGAACCCCGAACTGACAACCCTTACCTATAATTCAGAAGCTGCAAAAGTTTTGGCTCTCCAATTGAGAGAGCAGGGATTCCTTCCGGTATTTCTGGAGCAGTTGGATTACTTGGTCCGGCATGCTTGCTTGGAACCAGATCCGGATCCATCTAAGCAGGGCGGATGGGTTTACTATCCGGCAAAGCATGTGGAGATCATGAATGATCTTCTGAAGGAATTCGTTAAGTTTGCGCAGTCCCCGGAAGCCCCTAAGCGGTTGGTGAAGGACGGAGCTCCCAGACCACTCCCAGCACAGGGATCTCACGCCACAGGGGCTCCCAGAGGTCCCAGACCGGGTCTCAGGGGAGTCAAAGTCGACGGTTTGTGGTTTACGCTGGGCACGGATCAGGATATTGTGTACAAGCGGTTACTGAATCAGCAGGTTTGGAATCTTCGTCCGGATTTGCTCGGCGATATTAAATTCAGCAATCCGATCTGGCTGGTGAGAAGACTACTTCGGTATGGGAAGAAGACAGGAGCTTGGGAAGTGAAGCTGACCAAGACGACAGCTCAGCTGATCCTTTCCGAACAGTGGAAAGCTCAGCAGGCTCAAGCTCAAGTGGGGGTGCAGCCGTGAGCATCAAGAAACTCATTAAGATTGTAGCTACCTGTGACGGGCCTTGCGGAACAGTCTTGGAGTTGAACGACAACAAGCTGAGACTTCCGGATGGTTGGCTGTTGGTGAAATTGGAGAAAGCTTTTCCGGAAAAAGGAGAGAGTGCAGTTATCATGACGAGTGGGTTGTGTCCGAAATGCTCGGATCGGTTTCACAAGATCCTTCGTCATGAGGGCTACTCTTTTGTTCTCCATGAAAAGAAAGAGGAAGCAGCATGAAAAGGAAAAGAACAAAAGAATTTCCAAAGCCAAAGAAAAACGATAGATTCAGCTATTTCAATGCACCGCCCATGACCATCAACTGGACCGGGGCGGGTGAGTGGAGTGCTCGATAAAGCCATGCAGAATGGGATTGTCTCGGTTTGACGCGAGGGAAGCATGGTGGACGCGGTCTCTGACAGGGTCAATCGCGTTAAGAAGCCATCAAGCCCTCGGGGACTTTCTTCCGCGTCGGCTGAGATGCCGACTGTCGAGCATTCCACTGACCCGCTGGACCGGGGATGAAAGGAGAACTTTGAACTCACCACAATGGATTATTGCTCACAAAAGAAAGTCACACGAATATTGGACTTATCCTATCGAGCCGCTGTTCACAACATTGAGTAGTGTAAATAAGGAAGTGGCGCGTTTGCGGAAGGAAAATCAACGAATAAATTACAAGGTCGCACGGAAACACTCTTGGCATACTCGGCCTTATAGAGCTATTTATTGGCCTGCAACGTGACCCGCCTAAGACGTGGAGGAAGGCATCTTGAAACTGCTTCGACGGCAAAGTCGATTCGATCTATTCAAGGCGGTTTGCTGGGACTTGGTAAAAATAGATAGTTGGGAGGTTCCTGTGAAAGTCTTCGCTCACTTTTATGCAGAGGACGAGCCGTACTTCGGAGGATGCTCTGCCCATCTGGTGGCAGATCTTTATCCAGACTTGGAAGAAGCGAAGCATGTGCAGTTTGGCATTTT
>Ga0210394_10000430_pt1 | contig 90067 bp, 98 predicted proteins | sample IncBWC12MmetaG_FD_160121 | JGI IMG/M metagenome (GOLD analysis project Ga0210394, IMG submission 160121) | Forest soil microbial communities from Barre Woods Harvard Forest LTER site, Petersham, Massachusetts, United States - Inc-BW-C-12-M | ecosystem: Environmental > Terrestrial > Soil >...
TTGTGTAAAATAAGAAAAATCTTGTCCTTCAGCTATTATATTAAAAGCTTGTGCATTTTCTGTACTGGCTAACAATGACCAGCCTTTATTTAGTTTTAAATTAATGGGGACTACTTTTTCAAAAGATATATCCGTATTAGCTTGGGGTATAGGTTCTACATAAACTTCTTGAATAAGAAGCTGATTTGTTCCATCATATAACCATAAACGTACAATCCCTTGATCTACCGAGGCTGTAGCTTTTACAGTTACAGTTTTCACTAAAGTGCCGTTTGATGCCCCTGTTATAACATTCCAGATATTGTACCCAGTAGCAGGGTAAATAATATTTCCGGTACTAGTTGTATTACTATTAGATACATTTATTGTTGCTAAACCTGTGTTTGCGGTGTATTGCGTTTCTGCTGCCATGATATTTTATTAATTTATTTAACTAAATGTGTAGTTACAAACAACTACATGTACGGATTAATTTAATCTATTATTATTTTAAGAACACCTTAAAAAAGTTTTTCGACCATAGACCATACAAGTGTAGTTGTATCTGTTACAGATGCATTTTGCCCTGATATCAGCAACCAAAAACCTGCTGATAAACTGGGGACAGTAATGTTGCCTGATACTTGTGTAGTTCCCGTGTACTCATTACGAGTATTTGGAAAAATAAAAGTCGTACTGCCGTAGCATTCTAAAACGGTATCACTTATAACAGGGTAAAGCCTTCCTATATTATCTGCTGGAGTATTGAATGCATCATAAGTGCCTATTTGTGTAGCACCTGTTAAAGAATTAGAAGTATTTATGTATATCCTAAATGCCTTACCATGATTGATAGTATATGTTGCCATACCATATACCCTCAGCAAATTGCCTGTTTCTATAAAACCAGCTGGTATCTGATAAGCATGAAGTATGTGTTCGGTAGTGTTACCAGAAGTGGTTGCAGAAGTATAATTAGTAAACTGAGTACTTGGAGGATAACTCCAATTCATGCCTTCTGCAAGAATGTTAAAAGCATCTGAGTTTTGAGTTGATACATATAATGAGTATCCGGCTTTCAGCTTAATTTTATTGGAGAAAATAATTTTTTTCTCAAAAGTTTGGTATATGCTACTATTACCTGTTTGATAAAAAGGAATAAATACTTCGCTAAGAAGATAGTACGTAGTTCCATTATAAATAAAAATTCTTATTATACCATTAGATAAGGTATCAGCTTGTGCTTTTATAGTTAAAGATTCTATAATTGTTCCGTTAGCACCACTTGTAGCACTCGTAAGTAATGTACTTCCAGTTCCAGTCATAGATGAAGTACCAACAGTTATAGAAGCCATTCCCACGTTAGTAATATAATTGGTGCTTTCAGGTCTAACATAAGCAGTAAAATAAGAAATATCAAGCCCCTGAGCTATTATATTAAATGTATCTGCATTTTGTGTACTGGCTAGTAATTGAAATCCACTTTGTAGTACATAATTAAGTTCAATAGTTTTTTCAAAGGCAACATCTTTTGTAGATTGGAGGATAGGATCTACGACAATTTCTTTTAACAAAAATTGAGTTGTACCATTGTAAGTAAATAAACGCACCATACCCTGACCAGGGCTGCCAGTGGCTTTTATGGTTACGGTTTCTATTAAAGTACCGCTTGATGCACCAGTTATAACACTAAAAATATTTGTACCGATTGTTCCCCCAGACAAAGAGCTATTTGCTACATTTATCGTTACTAAACCTGTATTTGCTGTGTAATGTGTTTCTGCTGCCATATCTTATTTGGTGTTCTAATAGAATAATTATTATGGATAAGTTGTATTTAAACCCTCTGCAATTAATTCAAAACTTTCTGCGTTTTGAGTTGATGCTGCAATACTTAAACCACTTGCCAATATAAAATCAAGTTGTAATATTGTAGAAAAGGCCTGATCAACGCTATCTTGTGTTCTTTCAGGTATGTCTACTTCTGCAATCAAATCGTAAAAAGTCCCATTAGTTAGAAATAATCGTACCATCCCTCTTGTAGTATTACCACTAGCTTTAATAGTTATAGTTCGTATTAAAGTTCCATTTGAAGATCCTGAAATTAAATTAGTAATACTACCTGTTCCATCCAAATTGCTATTGGCTGTTGAAATTGCCGCCATACCCGTAACCGCAGAGTAGTTTACCCTAAGCCCAATAGCCGAAGAATCTAACACTTGTTTTACAGAGCCTGGGATATATTGTTCAAGTGTGTATAACATAACTTATCTTATTAAAAAAAAACTACTTTTACTTCTACAATGTTACGGCATATGGTCTATGTTTTCAAAGAGTAAAAACACTTGTTTTTTAAAACAGGTATTTTTACTCTAATGAGGTTATCGAAAATTATTTGATTTCCCTATATAATTAGATTTTAATGGATAAAATATTTTGATTTCCCTTTTTATTATAGAAAAAAACAGGTGTAAACACCTGTTGCGGAAATTATTTTTTAATTCTAAGTTTGCTTTAATATGATTTTATGAAAAACTGGATTAATCTTGCAATCGTAGATGACGATGTGTTATATAGATCAGTGCTTAGCCTCTATTTATTAAAAGAAATTAAAAACATTAAAATTATTATAGAAGCTTCAAACGGCTTCGAATTTATTCATTCTTTAAAAAAAGATAAAATACCTGAAATAGTAATTTTGGATTTAGAAATGCCCAAAATGGATGGAATAAAAACAACCGAGTATATATCAGAAAATTATCCAAACTGTAAAATTTTAATACTCACTGGTCATAATAATATAGAACTTTTTAATTATTTAATCCAAAAAGGTGCGAATAGCTTTATATCCAAAAGTATTGGTTTTCCTAGGATTATTGAAGCTGTTCATTCGGTTCAAAAAACGGGATATTATTTTGCCGATATCGATTTAAAGAAAATTGTGGCAGCAAATACATCAAAACATAATTACCCATCTTCATTTTTGAATGATATTTTTTCAAAAAGAGAAATAGAAGTGATTAGTTTAATTTGCCAACAATATACGAATAAGGAAATATCAGAAAAGTTATTTATAAGCTCAAGAACTGTAGATGGCCATAGAACTAAATTTATGGAAAAAGCAAACGTGCGTAATACGGCGGGTGTAGTAATGTTTGCAATAAAACATGGCATAATAACACCTAATGATTACTAAATAGCTCTCAATTAGGAAATAAAGAATGCGTCTGCAAATCAAGTAAATATTAAATGGATTCTACATCGACTTCAAAAGAAGTACTTGCAAAAGTATTTAAAATAGAAAGTTTAATTAGAGATTTTACCAATTATTATGAAGAAGAGAAAATCAATTTCTTTACAGAGGGATACAACTTTGTAATTAGTAAATTATCAAAAGAACAAGAAATAGAACAATCAGAATATAATTTTTTGTCGTGGTTAAATTTCAATGATAATGTGAGGTTTCCAGTTACAATTAATAAACCCAGTATTCCGGAAATTATTGAAATACCATTGGATGTTTTTGTACAAACTTTTTGTACAAATGCAATAAGAAAAAATCTGCTTTATCAATTGCAAGTATTTTTACGAGATAGAAACAAGCTGTTTAATTGCAAATATACAGATGTATTGATTGGCGGTAGTTTTACGGATTTGAACGAGTTTCCCCCAAACGATATTGATTGCGCTATCCTATTAACAAAAAGAGACATTCATGATTTTGCAACTTATGGTGACAGAATATCTACAGTAAAGGAACTTGATTTAAGATTCTTAAATGAAGAGTATTGTTATAGAGATTATTTAGCTTACGTTTGGATTATAATGCTTGGGAATGATGCTAAAATTAAAGGTAAAAATGCCCCTCATTCAATGAAAAATAATTCTTTCAAAAAAAGAAAAGTATTTAAAGTTAGGTTTATTCTTGATAAGATAGTCTTGTAACGGATAATTAATTTTACGCTTAATAAACAAAATAAATTAATTCCCTATTAATATTAGGAGGTTTATTTTCTTTTGCTTCATTTAGTGCGGCTAATTTACAAACCATGTCAGATGGCTATAAACAAGACTTTGATGTAGATAGCATATCTGTTACAGTAACTACCAAATACAACTTTTACAATTTTTTTGTAGGGCCTTATTTTTCTATACCTATCAAAAAATTTACGATTGATTTTCGGGCTGTTGGTGGACTTACGCTTGTTTATACTCCTGAGTTTGATGTAAACGTCGTTGACGGAGGAAAACCACATCCCTTTGCTCAAAATATCTCAAGCGGAACGGGTTTTGGATTTCAGGCTGGTGCAGGTATTCGATATTCTATAACAAATCATATCGGCATTAAACTTAACGCTGATTATTATTATACAGACCCAAACATTGCTATACAGAACTCAAACAGGGTTATTGTTGCAGGGAGGTTGCTAACTAATTATCATGAGGCTATCACGATGCTAAACATCAACTTAGGATTAGCCTATCAGTTCGGTAAATAAAATTGAGTAAGTGCCCTGTAGGTTTTCCATTGTTAGTGGTTGATTTTTTCAAACAGGGTTACTTACTCAAACAAATTAAATAACAGTTAAACATAAAATATATTACAATGAAAAAAATAATCTTATCATTAATAATAGTAGCGGCTCTTTCTACATCATGTAGAAAAGCGCACACATGTACGTGTACCACTTTGCAACCCGGTATCAATGATTTTACAACAGTTGTAACAATCGACAATACTAATTCAAAAGCAAGTACAACATGTACCGGATTTGGAATGACAGTAGCGGGAACAGCTACTACTACTTGTGAGATACAGTAAATGGTGAAAATTGACAATAGCAATGCTCTTTGTGTTTTTCAAGCAAAGCCATTGTAATATTGGGTAAGCATTTGCTGTTAAATAGGAATGGAAGGCTTATTTGATGGCGTACTTGCTTATCCAAATTGTGATGAATCTGAATAACAATCTGTGTCAAGCGGTTTTTTGCTTAATTCCGTTTTGATTGGATTCTTTATTCAGTCATTGCAATAAGTGTGAGTAACGGCTCTCTAACGACAGATTTAGTTGTGATATTTCTTAGTTAGGAGCCGCTTACTCAACACTTATTTACAACGCAGCAATTACTATTGAACTTTAGAACAAAATAAGTTGAACTTTATAACAAAGTCGTTGGTTTTATTTCGGCATAATTTTGTATCAATAAAAACCAACAAAATGAAAACAATAGATAAAATTTACATTAATGGTCAATTTGTAACACGTAATAATTAATATGGCCAACCTAAAGAAAAATATTTTTTGTTGATACAGTGTGAAAACTATACGCGGATTAAAAATTGAAAAAATGTAAATTCACATTTCAAACAAATAATACCGTATTACGAATACATGAAGTACATAGAAAAAAGCAGACTTGAAAAATTCTTAAACTTAAAAGGCTACCAGAAAGAAGATAATTCCGAATCAACAAAAACAAAACAAGATTTTGCAAAATGGGCAAAATCGACTACCGAAAAACTTCACATACCTAAAAAGGAATACTTTCAAAGTTCAGAACTGTCGCAGATATTCAATAGCCAAGAATTGTTAAACGAGTTTAGGAAGTTTTAAACACAGCATATAATTGCAAATAAATTTACGTAATTTGGTTATATTGAACTTAAGTTAGTTAACCTTAATATGTTGCAATATGTTTGAGTTAAGTAAAAGTATCTTGGAAAAAGTAAGTTTTGATAAAACGCTTTTTCGCAAAGAATTGAAGAAAGCCATTAAATGGGTTAAACCCAATGAAAAAACATTATTGAAAGTATGGTGCTTGGCTACATTTGGTCATCAGTATGCAGAAGAAATAATGGAAGTCTTTAAAAATACTGCATAGATGAAGCAACAGTAAAGGATTTAAGTAAGTTTTTCTATAAAGTCTTCTATATCTACTCTAATTAACTCCCAATGTTTCCCTCTTAAACATTCCGGACTAAATTCGTTGTTAGCGGATTCAAACTCAACAAATTTATTCTTAAGGCTTTCTCTGTCGTGCCCATATGGGTATCTCAATTTGTGTAAGAAGAACATTGCGTCGGGAGAATAATTTTCAATTAACTCATGTATATCCCAAAAATCTTTTTTGCGACCACCTCTGTTAATTACATCTAATTTCATCGCAATAATCTCGTCTACACTTGCCATCCTGATATTATCGATGGTTAAAACAGAATCAATAAATTTATCTGTATAAAAAATATCAAGTTTTATTGCATTATCCTTATCGGTTCCGACAAAGTAAGATTTTCCAAAACCAATAATTTCGTCTTTGCTCGTTTCCACATAACCATAAGTTGCTCTTAAAAAAGTGTCAATGGTATCAAAATCAATTTTACCATGTTCAGCATCAGTAAATAAATCAATATCTACTGACAAGCGATGCCCTCTTTGTAAACTTAGCGCAGTTCCACCAACTAATCTGAAATTTTCAAATTCTTTGGCACTCATTAGTTGTTTTAAAACTTCGTGAAGTAAGGGGGTGACTGTATTGTAATGCAATTTAAGCGACATGAATTTTTAATAATTCTTTAATAGTATTCTTTCCATAAAAATGGGTAATCTCATTTTTCTCTTCCTCATTTCCACGTTCAAATACCCTGTTAATTACTGCTGCTTTTTGTGTTTCCCATTCTATCTTATCCATATTCGTATCCCAAAATAAAACACGTCTTAGTTTAGAAATATCCGGATGCTTGTTATTCAGTTTTTTCTTTTCTTCCTTAATCTCATAATATATCTGCAATGTCATAAAATACCCTTCTTCCATGCCTAAAGCATGTTCAATTTTCAAGGCTAAGGGAGTATTCATACTCCTTTTCCCTTTAGTAATAGAACCAAGTGTTTGCGGGAACTCCTGAAGAGATATAGCAAAGCGGCTTTTCTTGATTTTCCTTTGTTTGAGCTCTCGTTCAAGAATAAAACCTGGGTGTATCCCTTTGATTTTGTTTATGTCAATCTGAGTTTTCATATGCAAATATAAACAAATTTGTTTACATATATTTATTTATAAATGTTACTGACTAAAATAATTTATACTTCTTGTCCAATTCAGGTATTTCCATTTGTTAAGGAGGTATAATTTATATATTTAATAACCTTTAAAAACTTGAAAAAATGGAAGAATTCGCGTTAATCATGCGTCATGAAGACGGTAAGAAAGTCGCTTCGCCGGAACAAATCCAAACATGGATGAAACAAACAATGGATTGGATCGGAGGCATTGCAGCTCAAGGCAAATTTGTAAGCGGTACTGGTTTACCTTTTGATGATGCCAGAACTGTGGTGGCAAAAAACTCAAACAAAGTAGTTACCAATGGCCCCTTTGGTGAAATAAAAGAAACAATCGGAGGCTTAATAGTGGTTAAGGCTAACTCAGTTGAAGAGGCTGTTGAGTTTGCAAAAGGTTGCCCTGTTTTACAGGGAGATGGTAACAGCGTAGAAGTACGTAAGATTGCCAGAAAAGATGGCATGCACTAAAATTATTGTAGAATTTTAAATTAAAAACAAATGGAAAATTATTTATTGGTTTATCGCGCTGAGTACAGCGCCATGCTAAAAGCTTCACCTGAACAAGCTGAAGCAACAACAAAAAGATGGATGGATTGGATTACCGGCATTAATGCACAAAACAAGCTTGTAGACAGAGGCAATCGTCTTGAACCTATAACGGGTAAAGTTGTAAAGCCAAATAATGTAGTAACGAATGGTCCTTATGCAGAAATAAAAGAATCAATAGGAGGTTATTCTATTATTAAAGCTAAATCGTATGAAGAAGCTGTTGAAATAGCTAAAGGTTGCCCTATATTAAGTGTAGGAGGTAATGTGGAAGTAAGGTTAGTTAGCAGCCTGTAATTTTAAGAGCCCCAATCTAACATTGGGGCTCTTTTTATATGAGTAATACTGAATTGATACCACATTTGTTTCGTACTGAGTACCGTAAGATAGTTTCGGTGCTGTGTAAACGTTTTGGGTTTGATCAAATAGAAATAGCTGAAGATATTGCGAGTGATACTTTTCTTACTGCTTATCAGGTTTGGAGTTTAAATAATATTCCACCAAATCCGATTGCCTGGTTGTATAACGTAGCAAAAAACAAGGCGAAAAATCAATTGCAGCGTAACAATATGTTTAATTTAAAAATAGCTCCTGAATTAAAAAACAATCTTGCCGTAAAAACTGAGATGGAAATTGACCTCTCAGCACAAAACATCAACGATAGCCAGTTGCAAATGATGTTTGCAATTTGCCACCATTCTATTCCGGTTGAAGCTCAAATCGGATTATCACTTCGTATTCTATGCGGATTTGGGATTGAGGAAATTGCGGATGCTTTTCTAAGCAATAAAGAAACCATAAATAAGCGTTTGTTTAGGGCTAAGGAGAAATTACGTGAGGAAAAAATAAAAATAGAATTTCCGCAAGAAGCAGAAATAGATAAAAGACTTGAAACTGTATTAATTACTATTTATTTACTTTTTAGTGAGGGTTATTATTCGGTAAGCCAAAATACTGTGATAAGAAAAGATTTTTGTTTTGAAGCCATCAGGTTATGTAATATGTTAATAGAAAATCAGGTAACTAACAAGCCGGAAGTAAATGCGCTTCTTTCCCTAATGTATTTTCATACTTCGCGTTTTGATGCACGTATAGATAAAAATGGTGAACCTGTTTTGTATGACGAACAAGATACAAACCTTTGGGATTCTGATTTAATAAGTAAAGGCGCTTACTTTTTGAACTTATCCGCAATAGGAAATAGAATTTCAAAGTACCATTTAGAAGCGGCTATAGCTTATTGGAACACGCAAAAAGAAGACACAAAAGAAAAATGGGAAAACATATTGCAATTGTATAATCAATTGCTGCAACTGGAATATTCTCCCGTCGCGGCACTAAACAGAACCTTTGCCTTATCAAAAGCCAATGGTAGGGAAGAGGCCATATATGAGGCTGAGAAATTGAAGTTAAATAATAACCATTTTTATTTTATGCTGTTAGGCGAACTATATTCAACAATTAATAAAGAAAAAGCCAAACTAAATTTTAACAAAGCTTTGTCGCTTGCAAAAACGGCGAATGATAAAAAGGCGGTTCAAAATAAAATTAATAAATTAGAGTAAATGGTGGAAGTTTTTAAAACAAATGTGCAAAGTCATTTTGATTCCATTAAGCTAAAAGAAATTCTTTTTAAAGAGTTCCCTGAAATGCAAATAAATTTTGACCTGGAAGATTGCGACAGAATACTTAGAACGGAAGGAAAAAATATACCTGTAAGCCGAGTTGTTCAACTGGTAGAGTTTCATGGCTATTATTGTGAGGTATTGGAATAAAGTGATTTTAGAAAATTTAAAACTATGTGTTATATTTTTTACGATAATCAATAGGCGACATTCCTGTGTATTTTTTAAAAACTTCCCGGAAAGCGTTTATGTCGTTGTAAGCGACTTCAAAAATAATTTCATTCACGGTTTTCCGGCCAATCTCCAATTGCTTTTTTACAGTTTCTACTTTTACCCGTTGCATATATTCAACAAAAGAGTTTCCCGTAGACTTTTTAAATCTTCTCTCAAATGTTCTTCTGCCAATATTGTATTTGATACAAAGCTCATCAACAGTTAGTTTTTTGTCTGAATTATTCTCAATGAACTCCTGTGCTTTTAAAACTTCGGTATCATTATGCCTTTTTTGCCCCATAAAAATGGCAAATTGATTTTGGCTTTTCCGTTCAATATCAATTTCAAACATTTTTGATGCAAGTATGGCTATTTCCCTCCCTAAATGCTTTTCAATAATATGGAGTATTAAATTTAAATGTGAATAAGCTCCTCCACTTGTATAGATACCATTTTCCTCCGTCAGTATAGTATCTTCAATAACATTTACCTTTGGAAACATGGCTTGAAAATCATTTTTAGAAGCCCAGTGTGTCGAACATTTTTTGCCATCTAAGAGACCTGTTGAGGCTAAAAAAAACGAGCCTACACAAAGACTTGCAATTTCAGAACCTGATTTATATTGCTTGACTAACCAATCGCTAAATTCATTATTCGCTTTTACAACTTTTGGAATGTCGCCACAAATGATCGGTATAATAATTAAATCCGTTTTTTTAACTTCATTAATCTGCTTATTAATATGTATGCTGTAAAGCCCGTTGTTAAGAGTGGTCAGATCAGATAAACCAACAAGTTCAATTTTATAAAAAGGTTTCTTCCCCTGATAGCTCAAAAAATCATTTACCCTTGTAAATAATTGAACAGCGCCGTCTATGCTTGTCATTGTTGCATCATGTAACGCTAAAATGGAAATATGTTTCATTGTACAAATGTACTGGAAAAGCTTGTCGCAATCAACGGGTAAGATTGTCGGATTAACCAGGTTTAATTGTGCTTTTTAACCCCAACTTTGTATAATAAATCTTAATGATAAAAAAATGAAACGATCTAAATTAAAACAAATACTAATTGCTGCGATTTTAGGGACTGTAATCATGTTTATATGGGGAGGTTTTTCTCATATGGTACTTTTTATTGGTGCTGGCTTTACACCTCTGCCAAATGAAGATAAAGTTATTGAAATACTAAAAAGCTCCATTCCTGAACAAGGTCTTTATTTATTTCCGGGTAAAGACTTCAGAAAAAAATATACTCCCGAAGAAGAATCTGCATTTATGAACAAATTTCAATTTGGCCCTGTTGGAATGATAATGTATCGTCCGATAGGTGGCAATCCTCTATCACCCAAAAAATTAATTACCCAATTGATTAGTAATTTTTTGTCTTCATTAACGGCTGCGTTTGTTGCATCACTTTTGCTTGCTACTTATTGGAAACGAGTTCTGGCAATAACTCTTCTTGGAGGACTTGCCTGTATTTCAGTAGGTATGATTTATTGGAATTGGTATGAATTCCCTACTAACTTTTTCTTGGCTCAGTGCATTGACTTACTTATATGCTTTTTTCTTGCAGGTTTGCTAATAGCTAAAGTAGTTTCACAGCCCATTAACGCAACTAAACCATAAACAAAATATCATATGCCAACAATCAATGCTTACTTAACTTTTAACGGCAATTGCCGTGAAGCAATGACATTTTATAAAGAATGTCTTGGTGGAGAACTAACCTTGCAAACAGTTAAAGGCTCTCCTATGGAAAACCACTGGCCAAAAGAAGTTCACAACAATGTTTTGCACTCAAGCTTGGAAAAAGGAAATCTCGTTCTCCTTGGTTCAGATATGGTAGAGCCTCAGGGGCTATCTATTGGGAATAATATTTCGCTATCTCTTATTTGCAGTAGCAATGAAGAAATCGAATTATTCTTTAAAAAGCTTTCGGTTGGTGGAAAAATAAAATACCCCTTGCATGATTTTTATGATGGTAAAATTGCAGGAATTACAGATAAATTCGGGATTAATTGGATGTTGAAGCTCTGAGAGATCCTTACAAGATCATTTACTTCTTCAATTTTAAATCAAAAAACACTAAAATCATTCAGGTTACCGGCAAGAAAAGCCCCGTTCAAATAATGGCTCTTTAAAACCGCGTCATTTGTATGGCCTGTAAACAGTTTGGTATTTGTACCCAAGGCCATCGTTAAATGTGTGATATATGTTTTACGCAAGTCTTTAAATTCCAGTTTACGGTCAGTTGCCAGTTTTATAAAATGCGCAAAGCTGCGTGAGAGTAAATCCATCATGTATTTTATATCGCTTCCATCAGGTCGGTCAATGATAAAAGCTACGGTATCTTTCATTCTTTCGTAACCTAATTCCAGTAACAGATTCATCAGGCTTTTGGTAATAGGCACATTTTTCAGGTAATTGCCACCATCTTCACCGGTATCAATCCGGTTTACTTTTAAATTGTTTATTCTGAATACCAGTTTATCACCTTCCAAAGGAACAATATCAGACCAGCGTAAGGTAATCAGCTCTTCCCTGCGCAAACCGGTTTCAATAGCTAACCTGTAAGCAGGACGTAACCAATCCTTATAGAGATTCTTGTTTCTTTCATCGACACCGTTTGCATAGGTAGTTAGCTGCAACAGTTTTTCAAATTCCGTTTTGCTAATAATGCTTTTCTCAATAGCAATAACCTTTTTCAGTTCGATATGGTTAAAAGGATTAGAACCCTTGTAATCCTTTACCCGAATGGCCCAGTTGTAAAAAGTGCGCATGGCAGATATGTGCTTGTTATAGCTTCTTGTTTTCAGTTTAAGTACATCTAATAAATATTCATGGAAGACGCTGACTTCATCATCAGTTATATCTTTAAGCTCAAGCGTTTTTATATTGTAGCCTGCTTTCTTGAGTGCTGTACCGAAACGCTCCATAGTTCTTGTAATGTCATCGATATGCTCTTTAGAGCGCTTTCGGATAAGTATGGCAGGCGTATTTTCACCGGACATGGAATTTAAATAAGCAGTTGCATAGTTAAGCAGGGTAGGAGTGATGACATCTCTTTCACGTATAGCGGCTTTATGATAACCTTTGGTGCTTAGCTCAGTTTTAAATTTTTCTAATTCAGTTAAGGCCACAGAAAAATCTTTCGTATCGAGTATTTTGATTCTTCTTTGTCCGGGACTATTGGGCACACATATAATCAGGCAATACTTGTGGCTTTCTTTGTTCGGGCACAAGTGAAGGCTTTTATTATTTTTCTTGCACGTACTGGCAACCTGCCATTTACAAGTCCCGCATTTTACTTTTATGCCGCAACGTTTATATTTTGCCGGTACTTTTAACATCAGGCCTCATTAAATTTGTTCAACAATTTTTCAGCCGCAGAGCTGTTTGTTTTATGCTTTTTAAATTTTGTATTCACTTCTTGTTCTGCCGGTGCTTCAATTAATCTGGCTAAGGCTGCTTTATCATCGTCATTTATCGCCTGCAATATTTTATCAGCATTGGAATAGCTCTTACTGAACTCATTGGCAATAACCACATCCAAAAAGTTATTAATGGTATAAGTCTTCTTACCTAAGTTGAACAGTGGTATTTTATTTTCCATACAAAATTTCTTTACCGAGCGTAAATCAGAATAACCTAATAAATCAAGGAGCTCATTAATTTCTATAAGGTCATTTGTTACGGACATACGAGTTTAAATTTTATATGCATTGGCATGGGTGCGCAATAATTTTTTTACTAACGAAATGATTTTGCTAAGCGTTAAATACGAATTATGGGGTGCTTAATTTTAGTTTGGGATGTGCTATGCCCAATAAATGAAACTCATCTGTAATAATCTGCTGAACTTTTTCAGTCAGGTATTTTGGAAAGTAAACGCTGTCGTGTATGGTGAAAAAAGGTTTTATTTCTTTATCCAATAAAGACTGGCTGATTATCTTAATGAATATACGTGATTCCAATCTTTGTGTGGCACAACTCAGATTACAATGGTATGAATCCGCTTTAAAGTTTCCTCTTTTATCAAGATAGGTCTTTGTAATAAACGGTAGTGCATCTTCTTTTAAGGCTTTAATCTCTCTGAAAAATTTAGCCACAGATGGAAAATGATCTCTGAAGATTTTAATACCTGGCATTTTCGCATTGTTTTTACAAAACAATATTTGAATCAGTTCTTTTTTAGCGACATTCCGGTCTGTGTGGTTAGCAATTCTTATCCACTCATCATATATGGTTCCATTGATGCAAGCCTCTATATATCTTTTAAAATCAATCTGGTCGCCATACTTTTCAGCAATCTTTGCTATCGGTAAGAATTCAGGGATGATTGTTTCAATAATATTCCTATTGACCAATAGAGTGGAAAAGTACAACTGGCTGTTGCTTATATCAAGGCAGGCGAGCTCTGTTTCAGAATGATTTTCAAAATACATAAAACGGCGCATGTATCTGGCAACACGTTTTAATGGCGTGTAAAGCCGTTCACCAAACTGATCCACTTTACAGTTAAAAGAGACACCTTCATTAATTGAATTAAGAAGCTCCAGTTCATTTATCAGGTTATCACTTGATTTTTCCATCTGCTCTTCAGAATAGGTGTCGCTATTCGATAGGATTGCTAAATGATTCCTTACCCATGTTTCAGCGGACTCTAAATCAAACCTGACTGATTGCTCCATGCCGTATAATGCTTCATGTATCGCTTCCATTTGCACTGACACGCTCTTCTTGCTTTCATATAGTTTAAAGCCATCACGTGTCTTTGTAATTGCTTTTAGGACACACTTATCGCTGATGGATTCTTTTCGAAAATGCTTGAGTGTTCCGGACGCGTGAAATAGTTCGGGAGCAAGCTTGTAGTGTATACTGTTGAAATTCTTTGTGTAGGTTGCTTCACTGCTAGGTGATTCTCTTGTGCGTAACAGTTTCTTATCTATTAAAAAATCAAGGTACTTTTTGTAATAAGTAGAAAGTAAAAGTTTTAGCACTTTAGAATGAAGCCCAACATAACCCTCATCAAATATATAGTTGAGTATGTTGTTCTTTTGCTTTCCGGTATAACCGCTCTGGCTCAAACGAGACAAATACATCTGATGCAACAAAACACGCACTTTATCCGGCTTTAATTTAGTGCCGCTAACTAATTCATCAATAGCTGGAAAGCTGATCGGTATATAAACTGTCATGCTTGCTTTTTCTTTTTCCATTGTTTTTTCTTTTTTCATAAAAAGTGACTACATAATACCTATACTATACCCGCCCCCCTACCTATACTCTGCTTACTCAACTATTTAAACTGAATTGTTTAACTGTAATGAAAAGTGACTACATAATACCTATACTATACCCGCCCCTAATACTTTTGGCGCATATCTGATAACACAGATTATATACCAGCTATAAAAACTGGTAAGGCAATACATATAGATACCACCGATACATATCCTTGTTTAAAATCTTAATTGAAAAAGATTGCACATAATACATATAGATAGTACCTATAATTTTTTTAAGTCAAAAGATCACTAAATATTATCTGGGTTCATCTTGGTCCAAATCTTCATCTTCTTCACTCGGCTTTGGATCTTCAAAATCGGCAAAGAGCACAGTATTTACTGCTGTGTCAATCGCGTCATGAAAGGCAAGGAAAGCTTCATTTTTTTCCAGGCCTTCCCTTAGATACAACATTTTGGTTTGCCTTATATGCTCCTGGTTATAATCTTGTGATGGTACGAAAGATGAACAATTACCAATCTTTTCATCAATCAGGTATAATTCCTTATAAATAAGAAAATTTTTGTAGTCATCCGTATTCATCAGGCTTTTCAGGTAAGGTTCAGCGAACAGATTATTATCCCTGTTTCTGAACTCCCGATTATACTCTTTGCGATAATCGTGGTGAGGATTATACCAGCCTGTTTGCCTTATTTCAGCGTCAACATGATTTAATGCGCACCAAAGTGTCCAGTTAATGGACCCTAAGTGTCGACCCATGTGCTGCTCAAACAGGTAAGTAAGATTTGTCTTATCGGGCATACAAATTCTTGTGCTTTCCTGTCCATAATTTTGAGAAGGAATAAAAGTTTTTGTGTTTCCAATGTAATTATCAATACTATTTACAAGCAAGTAGTATAGATAATTGAGATAGAGTTCTTCTCCTAAAAAACTCTGCGGAGTCTGGTGAGGGAAAGATTCACCCCAAGCAAGTACAACATTTGTCTTATCCTTCAGGCTGTAAGAATTTAGGCCGTTAATTAATTCTCTTAATGCTCTTACACCATCAGAGAGTTCGATTTTTTTCTTCATTTTTTAATATGTATATTATTTAAATGCTTAACCAAAATGGCTTATCACACTTTTCTTTTTAAACTCATTAGTGGCATTGCCTTCCGAAGGGTATTCCTCTCCGAGCGTGTCTATAAAATGCAGGACTTTTGATAAGTTTTCGTCACGCAGTCTGATTTTTGCAAGCTCCTTGTTGATGCGTTTTTCATTTCCTTCAAAAATGATACTTCCAGCTACACCTTTAGTTCTAAATTCTCGACGCAGCTCCTGTCCGTAATCCTGCGATGGTATAAATTCACGCTGGTTTCCTGTAACTTGCTCATCTATTAAAGTAAGTTGCAAATAATTCAGAAAATTTTTATAGGTCTTATTGTCCATGGTGGTAGGATTAAAAGATCCTACAGGCTTTTTTTCTGTCAGATGGTCTTGTTTGGCTTTTTCCCATAATTTAATAGCTCTGTTTCTTTCTGATTCGTTCATTTTGCCAAATGATCTTATTAATTTATCTAACGACTGAGATTTTTCTGATTTTGTTTTCATTTTTTGTAATTATTTTAAATTGATTTTGATTTATTAATTTTTGTGTTAAGTGTGGCAGAAACCTTCGTTTAACCACTATCTAGATATTTTAAATGTTTGTTTGTTATCATATTTTATTTTTCAAAAGGCGAAGCAATCCCCTGCATCCGTTACAGATGTTTTTTAGCTAAAAGAAATAGCGACTATTTTATGTACAGAATCGGTCTATGATTTAACCTTAAAGGTTAATTTATTTTATCTTCTTTGATCAGCGTTGAATTCCAGGACGCTTTGTAGCCGCTCATCTATTGATATGGGACCATCGAATCGCTCTCCATATGTTATAGTCCGCATATTGCAGTCTATCATATACCACAATTCAATAAATGTTTCATCTTTTTCCAACCCTTCTTTAATTGATTCCAACTTATGTTGCCTTACGTATTCCTGTAAATAATCCTGGCCGGGGCGGAATGGGTAGCAGTTGCCGATTTTCTCATCCCTTAAGTAAAGTATTCTGTAAATAAGGAAGTTGTCATAAACCTTCGGATCCATTAATGTTTTAATGTAAGATCCAGAAAAATAATGGTTGTCTCGCTTTCTGAATTCTCTTTTATACTCATTTGAATAGGAGCGTTTCGGGTCATAGAAACTACCTTGCCCTAAACTCATGTCTAATGAGGCTAGTTCATAAAAGGCTTGCCAGTTTAGATCTCTGGTATCAATTTCACTGTATCGCCCGCATAGGTCTTGCGTTGTTATATCGAACTTGAAAATCCGTGAATATTCCTGCCCATACAGTTGAGTTAGTACAAATGGCTTTGTATTATCTATGTATGTATCAATACTGTTTAATAGAATGAAATACAAGTAATTGAAAAACATGTTCTCACTTAAAAAGCTTATTGGTGAATTACCCTTTTCATTTTTTATCCATTCTTTCAAAACAGAACATCTATCTTTAAATGTAAGGCGATCCAGACCATCTGTTATTAATAATTGAATCTTTACTTCATCTCTCAAAATCTGATTTTTATTTTTTTCCATTTTATTTGTGTGATCAACCTATGATTTGACCATAAAAAATTAAATCATTCTTGTTTTCTTTGGTTAGCATTGAATTCCAAATTGCGTTGTAACGCTTTATCTATTGACATCGGGTCATTAAATTGTCCATAAGATATTGTAGCTCGTATATTGCAATATATCATATACCACAACTCAGTAAATATTTCATCTTTTTTTAATCCTTCTTTAATTGACTCTAACTTAAGTTCCCTTACGTATTCTTGATGATAATCCTGATTTGGACGGAAGGGGGCGTAGTTTCCAATTCTTTCATCTTTTAAGTAAAGTAATCTGTAAATAAGAAAGTTGTCATAAGTCTTCGGATCCATTAAAGTTTTAATATAAGATTCGGAAAAGCAATGGTTGTTTCGGTTTCTGAATTCTCTTTTGTATTCATTTGAATAATAACGTGTATGGTCATAAAACTTGTTTTCTTCAAAGCAAATGTCTAATTGAAGTTCATAAAAGCTTTTAACATTTAAATCTTGAGTGCCTGTTTCGCTACATGATTTGCAGAGGTCATGAGTAGTTAAATCAAGTTTGAAAATCCTGATAGATTCCAATGCGTAAATTTGGGTTGGTATAAAAGGTTTTGTGTTACCTATGTAGGTATCGATGCTGTTTAATAGAATATACTCTAGATAATTTAAAAACATTTCGCACCCTAAAAAATCTACCGGTGATAGTTCATATTTATCTATTATCCATTGTCGCAAAATGACACACCTGTCTTTAAGATTATAACCATCCAAACCATTTTCAATTAAATATTGCATGTCTGCTTCATAATTCATTTCATCGTCCATCCAGATGTGTTCTTGATCTTCTTCCATATTTTCATTTTTATTTATTGTAATACTTAAAATTTATTAAAAGTGTGCAAACAACTTGCGTATTAATCGGTTACCAAAACTTTGAAATTTTGGCTCGCTCGTAATTCTTTTCTTTTTCCATCCAGGAATTATCTGTTGGGGAGGTACATTCAATCATATCTAAAAAATTTATACTTTCTGAAAGTATAGCGTCCCGGTGTTTAACTTTTGAAATTGCGTCATTGATTAAGGTTGCATTTTTTTTAGCAACAATTTCCGGATCTATCCCTTTTATTCTAAACTCTCTATTGAATTCTTGTCTGTAGTCCTGCGTTGGAACAAAGTCTCTTTGATTACCTTCTATCTGTTCGTCTATTAAATTTATTTTTAAATAAAAGAGGTAATTCAAATATGAATTGTAATCCATTGTAGTAGGATTAAAAGGGGTTGCGTCAGTTTTTTGTACCATATAGCTTTGTCTGGCTTTTTCCCACTGCTTCATTGTTTCTTTTCTCTCATCATTGTTTTGTTTGCCAAAGGATCTTATTAATTCGTCTAAAGATTTGCTCATTTTTTTATCCATTTTATATTTATTTAATTATTTCTTTTCAAAAAGGGCAAAGCAATTCCAGTCACCCGTTACAGATGTTTTTTATTAAAAAGAATTGATGCTTAGTTTATGTGCAGATTTACTTCTGCATTAGTTTATTTATACTGTTTTTTAATTTTTTACTGTTTCTAATAATTAAATCGTTTTCAGATGCAAACTTATGCGGATGCAGCTACTGAAAAAATTTAATTGCTGAAATGCCCTAAAAAGTGTACGAAATACCCTTTAAAGTGTAGGAGATTTTTTAAGAGAAGTTACTTTATTCTTGAAGCGGTAAATTTTGATAAAAAATTCATCGTTTCTTCTTTATAAGCTTCACTGATAGGTACGCAGGTTTTAGTAAACCGAATTTCCTTGTGATTATAGCTTGTAATATTTTGTATGTTCACCACATAAGATTTATGCACGCGCATAAATTGCTGAGCCGGTAATTGCTTTGTAAACTGAGATAAATTGGCGAGAATTAAGTAAGACTTCTGACCGGCATTTATTTTTACAAAATTTTGTTCCGCTTCAATGAAAAGAATATCGCGGTATGATATTTTCTCATAGCTCTTTTCGGTATAAACATAAATGAAATCATCCGGATAAATACTTTTACTTCTATTACTTTCTAAAGCACGGTAAGTTGCCTTTAATAAATTCTCTTTTGAAAAAGGCTTTACCAGGTAATGCAATGGCTGTACTTCAAAGCTTTCTGCCGCATATTCCGGATATGAACTGATGAAGATAACGAGAGGCGGTTCTGCTAATAATTTAATAGCAGCAATGCCATTTATACCAGGCATTTTAATATCAGAGATTATCAAATCTGTTTTGTTTTCTTTAATGAATATAATGGCTTCGATAGGGTTTGAAAAACTACCTATCACATTAATGTAGGATATTTCCTTCAGCTCATTGATTAAATGTTGCAGATCTTCCTTGTTATCTTCTAATAAAACTGTTTTTATACTCATGCGTGTATTTGTAAATAAGCGGTGGCTACATTGTTATTGAATTCTATTCTTAATTTGTAATTGTTCTGTTTGGCTAAATCTTCGCATAACTTGATGCCGATACCCGTACCAGCCTCTATTACTTCAGAACAAGTGTTTACAATACTAATCTCATTTCCTGTTTGGGATATTAAAATAGTTTCAGATTCATTCGCATATTTTGATGCATTGGTCAGGAGATTTCTTAATATGACAAGTGTAGTATCATAATCACCTGTAAAAGTAAAAGCTTCATCCATGTTCACCCTGACCCTCTGATTCTTGCTATTAACTAAATAAGCAGTTTGATTAATAACTTCTTCTATTATTTTGGATAAAATTATTTTTACAGGGGTTAATTGGCTCTTGTTTAGTTGGGGATAGCTCCAGTGAAGCAAGTTGTCCAGAATATTCAAAGCACTTAAGGCCTTATTCTTCGCATCCGAATTATTGTTTACAATGGAGCTGATAGGGCTTCGCAAATCGTGCGATATAATGGTAAACACATTGTTTTTAAAGTCATTTAATTCTGATAGCTCCTTATTCAATCTTCTTTGCTTTCTGACTAAATAGGAGGTTAACACTACGATGAGCACAGTCAAAATAAACAAAGCAGAAATAAAATAAATCCTTGTGTTCTGTTTTTGTATTAAAAAATTCTTTTCTGTAATATCAGTTTTGTCTTTTAAAAGTTCGTTGTCTTTCTCAACGGATTTATATTTGATGTTTAACTCATTGATTTTATCGGTATTTTCTTTTCCGAAAACAGAATCCTTTTCGGCAGTGTATCTTTCAAAAGTTTCAAAGGCCTTTTTATAATTACCGATGCGTTTGTAATAATCTGCCTCATACCATTTCGTAGTTACCAAGAGGTCGGTTTGCCCAAAGAGGTGAACATAATAAAGGCCGGAATCCAAACAGACCTTAGCTTTTTGCATGTTATTTAAATTAGCATAGCAGGTATACAGGTTCGTGTAAACAACGCCCAGTGGCTCTGAAAAACTATGGCTTAGATAAATGGCTTTGGCTGTTTCAAAGCTGGAAGTAGCTTTTGGAATATCATCATTGTCAAAATACTCAGTCCCTTCTTCCTTATAACAATCAGCCAGCGCTAAAGAATCACCGATTTCGATAGCTGACTTTTTTGCTTTATCTAAATACACCAAACCTTCCTTATTTTTCTTTAAAGTGAATAGGGTAGTGGCTAAACCTATCTGTGTGCTGGCTAAATTTTCTTTCAGCTTGTATTTTTCTAACAGGGGTAGAGCCAGCTTAAAATATTTCTCTGCTTCCGCTTCATTCCTTGAGTACAGCATGGTCAGTGCCATACTATTATAAACGCCTGCCAGACTTTTGAGATTATCTTTCTTTTTGTAATAATCAGCGCATTGAGCTAGTAATTCAAAAGCCTTATCCGTATTGCCAAAATCTCTTTCTGCGTTTGATTTATTTCTTAAGATGCCGTAGTAATTATTGGTGTCTTTATTTTGTTTTGCTAGCAGTAAAGCATCATTAAAAAGTTTATAAGCTCCTTTTATGTTGTTCTCCCAGTAATAAGTATATAAACCTTTCAGGTTGATATATTCGTCTTCATAGGTTTTATTTAAATCAGCGGCTTTCTGCACCTGATTTAAAAAATACAAAGTAGAATCCTTATCGGATTTTAAATAAGCAGTAAATTTTTTAGATAATAACGAAACATCATTTTGCGCCTTTACATGAATTGCTAATACAACAGCAGTTAGTAGTAACAGATACTTTTTTAATATGTATTTCATAGAGCGGTCAAAATTAGTATTTCAGCTAAGCCTTGCAAGAAATGATTGAATAAAATGAACCATTTGAACAAATTGACCAAGAACAAGCTCGTTTTTAGCATTTCATACAGCAGTGTTTTCGCCGGTATCTGCTATACTCGTGTAAAGCAAAAAACATGAACACGATTAAGAACTGGCTCGTAAGTGATGCAAAAGGCAGAAGCATATTCTATTTTAAACTATACACCATTAACGAAATATCCGCCAGCCTGTATTTTGATTCCAGCATTTTGTTTCGGGCAAGTGATACAAAACTTATAGATTTTATTGAGCTATTAATATCACATGAATTGCCGATAGAAAAGAAAGATGCCATTGCGTCTGAGTTGTTTGAAGCGGTACAGAAGATTGAGTACTACGAGCAGTTTTATTTTGATGAGACCGTATTGGATAAGGACGGCAGGTTAAACCTATCTTCTTATGAGGTCATGCAGAAGATAAATATGGAAAGGCTTGAGAACAGCCACCTGTTGCCGATTTCTAAATACAGTTACCGCGAACTCTTTGTAGTTCTTAGAACCCATTTCCATCTGAACATGGAAGAAGTCATGGCTTGCTCTAAAATAATTACCAAAAGTGCATTTGAAGAGCAGTTGGTTACTGAATTACTAAAGTACCATTATGTTTATTCTTATCATGCCGATAATGTATTTTACTTATACAAAGGGGAATCAGCGGGTGATACTTATTTCATCATGAATAAAGGTGAGCTATTGTTTGCCTTTGATACTAAGTAATATCAGGCAGGTTCGATACTACTCAAGAAGTATAAAAATACACGCACAGGCACGCAATTAAGTAGCGATAAATGGTGCCTCTGTGGTTTAATAATAAATCCAACCCAAAAACCAATCATATGATAGAACAATTAAAGAAAGCGGTCTTAGAAAAAGAAATTTCCAAAACCGGTAAAACCAACAGCAACTATTTAGCCCAATTAGAAAAAGAACTGACCGGTTATACTGATTCAAAAGTATATGAGTTTCTGAAAAAGGGAGATTTAGGAAACATTTTTGAAAACACATTCATGTCTAACTGGATGGATGAGTTCCCAATGAAAAACTTAGATGACCTTCGTAATGCTATGTATTTCAGCGCATGGAAAAACGATTACTTTGTGGAAGAGTACATAGGAATAAGAAGCATCTGGTCAGCTGAAACAATCAGCGGTGATAAAAGAATACATGATGTATATGATAAAACACACGGATCATTGCTGTATACGGAAGATGTCGCAGAAGTCATGTCCATAGTTTTTGGGATTAATAAAGGGGAGAGCCATCGGATAATATCTGAGCTGAAAGATGAATATTGGCTGGAAAACAAAGATGACCCTAAAGAGTTTTACGCGAGATTTATCGAAGCAGGCTTAAAAAACACCACAGAAAGCAACTATATTTTAAGACATATTGCATCCGATGTGTTTTTAGCATCTTCCTATTGTTATCCTAAAGAAGCATTAATGAATAGAGCAAAAACAGCGTACCAGTTAGCTTATTTTAAAACCTATCACCCGGAGCAGTTTAATAAATGCTTTGAGCAGTTCACCCAATAGCCCTTCTTACTAATTAGTAATTGTTTCTTTTTTGGATAAGCTCAAACACCCTATATAATGTATGGCAATAAAAAAAGCAACCAACCAGCATGAAACGGCAACTCAAAAAACTCGTTTACGAGAAAGGCAAAGAGAAAATCGATGAAATTACCGACTATTATAAATACAGGATAGCGGCGGAACTGAAAATAATAAAGGAACTGAATGCAGAAGATATTATTCTTTCCTTAGAAAGAGTAGTTTCCACTGCCAAAAAACTTAGTGTTTCGCTTGAGGTAGAGCAGGAGCATGTAAAGAGTTCTTTCGTTTGTTATCTATTAGGGATTACAAAAACCAATCCTGTTGAAGCCGGATTAAGATTTGAATTACCGGCAGACATGGGAGAAATAAGTATTGAACACTCGCCCGAAGACATGTATGCCATGCAGGAAGAATTTTCAGAAGAGGACAAAAAGCTGTTTTTCGATATTTCAGTAAAGTATGCGCCAAAACAAGAACCAACAGAAAATCGTTAGAAACTCCCTGCAATCCTAAGCTCTTGGAAACCAAGAGCTTTTGCATTTACTCCTTTTTTTACAGGTAAATACAGGTGTTTTCTCCGCAGCCGTGTCGCCGGGATCTGCTATCTCTGTTATAACCAAAACTTAAAACCCATGAAAACAGAGAAAGCAAGAGAAGTAATCATTCAGGCACTGAAGGAAAAAACAACCGTAACCGCCCATGAAATAAATACGGTCAGTAAGGGCAGTATCATTTTTGTGCAGATATATGCTGTAATGAACGCGCTCATTAAAGATGGCGCCGTTCAGGTGAATGAAAGCGAAGGCAAGAAACAATACACGTTGGTTGATGCAGAAAAACTGAAAGACAATGTTGAACCTGCCCCGGTTACAAAAACAGAACAACCGAAAGAAACTCCTGATAAGGAAGAGAAAGAAAAGAAAGAAGAAAAAGCAGAGAAAGTAACCAAACCCAAAAAGAAAGCCGGCAGGGATATGACTACCTATCAGTTCAACGGTAATACGTACAACAAAGGAAGACTGGCGCATGCGGTAATTGCCCAATATGCCAAAGAGAAGAAACCAAGCCTTAAAACAGCTTTAGAACTGTTTAAAGATGAGATTGTGCCTCCTTATGGATTGATAAAAGAAATAAAGGAAGCGCGTAAACTCAGCAAACCCTACCAGCGCTTCTTTATCAAACCGGAAGAAGAAATCAAACTGAGGGATTGTTCTATCGGGGTATCCAATCAATGGACACCGGATCGAATAGAAGCATTGATAGCAATTGCCAGAAAACAGCTTGGATACAAGATCAAATAATTAGCTTTTTTTGCTATGGCAGAGAAGGGAGCTCGTTGCTGGCTCCTTTTTCTTTTTTAAAAATTTAGCTAAAATAACTTAGGGTTATATTGCCATAAGTCGGCCTGATGTGAACCATTCGCTCTTTTTAAGATAAAAAGCTCGCGATTCTCCACCCGGAGAATCGCGGAGTATGAACTAAAAAGGGCTCTTTTTTCAGCGTGCGATTCTTTTTTTAACTGCTTTGTCTTTTTCAAACGGTTCGAGTGTGTTGTATATTTCTTTCAATATATCATGCACAATATCTGCTTTGGTAATTTTTGCGTTTTTGTATTTTGTGTGATCTACTAACATATCGTGCCCTAAACGAATGTATCAGAATCTGTTTTCAGGAAAATAGGTTTTATATTGTTTTTTGATTTGTTGGATGAGAAAGGTAAAAATTACTCAGGAAAACCTTTTCCCGTTTCAATCAGTTTGATGAGGCTGTCTTTGATGTGATGCGTCCATCCCGGTTTGCAACTTTCATAACATTCGCTTTCAGGATTCATGCCTTTATGAGTGAATGTAATTTTAGTTTTTTCTTTTTGCTCTGTTAGTTCCCAAATACATTCATTATTCTTCCATTCTTTTTTATCATCTATCCAATGAAGGTTGCAATCGGTTACGAACCAAACAACTTTCTTCTCGGGAATAAGTTCCGATATTTTGAAATCTACAAAAGTATCCTTTGGTCCTCCGAAATACACAGAGAACTTATCGTTTAGTTTAGCGGCTTTCCCTTCGTATTTTTTTGCCCACCATTCTCTAACCTGGCTGATTGCTTTCATACTTTCTTTTGCAGTAGCTTTAACTGTGAAGCTGTAACTGAAGTCTTTTTGTTTTTTCATAGTTTAAAATTTATTTAGGTTGATTAAAATTGCCCTTTCCATTAGTAAAATAAGATACTAAACTTGTTGTGATCCAATGAGTCCAACCCTTTTCACAGCTTTGATAACACTCAATCTCAGGTGTAAGACCTTCGTGTGTGAAATTAATTGTAGTTATTCCATTATTTTCGGCGAGGTCAAAAATCAATTTTGTGTTTGTCCATTCCTTTTTATCAGAAAACCATGGCATGTGGCAATCTGTAACCAACCAAACAACTCTTTTTTCAGGAATTAATTCTGTTACGGTCATGTTAAAGAAAGAATCTCCTCCCATCTTTATGATAAACTTATCGTTTTGTTTTTCAGAATTTCCGCTAAACGTCACTCCCCACCATTCAGGTATGTTGCTAATCTTTTTGATTGCTTCGCTTGCGCTTATTTTTGCAGAGATACTGCGATTGAAATTTTCCATTTTCTTATGATATGTATGTATTTTTATTTCACCAGAAGTAATATAGTTAAACAGCCAGTCTTTAATAACCATATTCCAGCCTTGTTCGCACATCGCGTAACACTCCTTTTCGGGAACAAGACCTTCGTGTGTAAAGTGAAGAACAGTTTTATCGCCTTTAGTGGTTATATCAAAAATCATCTTTGTGTTTGTCCACTCATGCTGGTCTTTTTTAAGCCAATCCAATTTACTCTCTGTAACAAGCCATACAACTTTTTTGTCCGGGATAACTTCAACCAATTTCTGTTTGGAATAATGGGCGCCGGGATGGTTAATAATAAATTCGTCGTTTAATTTTGTGCTATTTCCTTCGAGGTCTTTGCCTCCCCACCATTTTGCAACATCGTTGGTGATATTATTAAAAACATCTTCTGGAGATTTTGCAAGCTCAATTGTTGCTGTGAAACTTTTGTTTTCCATTTTTATGTATTAAAATTTATTTAGAAGCCCCTTGCTTTTTAAATAATTATTCAGGGAGCATGGTATCGTTCCAATCCTTAATGACGAATGATTTTACAAGGCCTTCAAGTATGAAAGGATCTTCTGTTACAAATTGCTCGGCTGCTGCACGAGTTTTGAATATGGCCATGTTTCCTTTGTCACTAAAAGGGCCTATACCAATAACTTCACCTTTGGCAATGTATTTATCTACAATGACTTTATGCCTTGGATAAACGGACATAATTGCTTCCATAGATGCTCCTGATGATTCTCCGATAACTACTGCTTTCATTTTTTTGATTTGTTATTTAAAAGAGTTTCTAATTTTTTGAGTTTGCTTGCCCAGAATTTATCAAAGTAATCAATGAATTCTTGTAATTCATTAAAACCATCTTGTTTCAACGTGCAATGCCGTTCACGGCCAATATCCTTGATAGAAATAAAACCTGCGTTGTACATGATTTTTATATGTTTGGAAACAGCAGGACGGCTCATGTCAAAATTTTCCGCCAGAGAATTTATGGTCATGCTGTCTTTTGAAAGCATCTGCATCATTTGCCTTCTGCTCGGGTCGGCAATTACTTGAAAAACATCTAATGTTTGTGTTTGCATGATTATATCTTTTTAACCGTATCCACTAATTTTTTCGCATCTATATAAATTGTCCATACTCTTTGACATAGTTTAAGAATTAATATGCTCTGCAAATTTCTGCAAGCAATTATCCCAGCCGGTGGTGTGGTTGAGAACATCCTCCAATACAGTAAATCCATTATGCTGTATTTGTAGTTCCGTTCCGTTATTTTTTGGAGCAAGTGTCCAAACTACGGTTGAGTTAAAATTTCGGCTTTTGTCCTCTGTGCTTCCGTTCCATGAGTAAGATAGTTTTGTAAATGGTTTTACTTCTAATACCTCACAATAGGTTGTGTTATCATAGTTGCATTTGTTTTTTCCAGCATGAGTGAAACAAAATTTATGCCCCACAACAGGCTTAAAATCATTTTTCATAAGCCATTGTTCTATCAGTTCTGGTTTAGTCAAATATTCCCAAACCTCTTTTGGTGATTGATTAAAATGCCAAGTTTGTTTAATTTCTTTTTGCATGATATGTAATTTAAAAGTTACGCAAATATATAAGTAACTTTTAAGTTACGCAAATTTTCTTAACTTTTTACACTCAAAATTATGCTAATCTCTATTTACCATTGCCAATCGTTGCATTTGGTGAACTTCAATAGAAGTAAAATCAAATTCTTCGGTAACTTTTCCTTTTAGGTTATAACAACCATTTCCTCTGAAGGGATAATCTTTTGCCGGTACCGGAAAATGTACGGTATCAATCCACATGCCTTCTGTATCTAAAAAAGTACCAAAGTGCATGCGATCGCCTTTTGCTGTGAAAGTGGTTTTTACATTTACGAGATATCCAACTATGTCAACCACCTTACCAATGTGTAATCGTAAGTCCTTTGCTGTCAGGTTAGATTGTAATTTATCCTGAACTAAATCAAAAGGAGAGCTTAAAGAAAATCCTAGCAGTTCTATTTCATCAAAGGCATCATCCATTGAGGTATTGATAAGCACAGGTAGGTTATATTTCTTTGGTACAATATCAAATAACTCTGTGCCTGCTATCACCTTATTTAAAGGATGGATAAGTGAATGAACTTCCCAAAGCAATTCTTTTTTGTTTTTACCCGTAAAACTAAAAGCACCCGTACGTATCAGTAAACGTATTTGCTCAATGGCAATAGGTACACGTTTTACAAAGTCATACATGCTTTCAAATAGACCATTCCGTTCACGCTCATTTATTATTTGCGTTATCATGCCAAGCTCCAGTTCGTTTATCATCCCTAAACCTAAATAAACGGTGTCACCATCAATATCACATAAGGCAGCACTATTATTTACACACGGCGGAACTATTTTAGCTCCATGCATTCGTGCTTCATGCACATATAATTCTGTTCGGTAAAACCCCCCGCCGTTATTAAGCGTAGCGACCATATACTCTAACGGAAAATAGGCTTTTAAATATAAGGCTTGGTAACTCTCTACTGCATAACTGGCTGAATGCCCTTTTGAAAAAGCAAAGTTGGCAAAGCTCTCTATTTGATTCCAAATGTCCGTTATCGTTTTTTCGGCATACCCTTTCTGCCTGCAATTGCTAAAGAATTTTTCACGAACCTTAAAGAACTCATTACGCTGTTTAAACTTCCAAGACATACCTCTGCGTAAATAATCTGCTTCAGCTAAGGTTAAGCCTGCGAAGAAGTGAGCAATCTTAATCACATCTTCCTGATACACCATTACACCATAAGTTTCTTTCAGTAACTCATATAGCTCAGGTATGGCCTTCCTTGCATTCTCTCTGATAGTTTCATTACGAAAGCGTAAAATATATTCACGCATCATACCACTTTTAGAAACACCGGGACGGATAATGGAACTTGCTGCAACTAATCGTAAATAATCATCCGCTTTAAGTTTTGCCAATAGCATTCGCATGGCAGGTGATTCCACATAGAAACAACCAATACATTTGCCTACACTCATTAGTTTCTTTACTTCTTCGTCAAGGAAAAATTTCTTTACATCATGTATGTCAATTTCAATATCTTTATTTTTTTCAATAAGTGTAAGCGCATCTTTTATTTTTCCTAAGCCACGTTGGCTTAGAATATCAAATTTGTATAAACCAATATCCTCTGCTTCTAACATGGAGAAATGTGTTGTTGGATAACCTTTCGGTGGCAAACTTGTTGCTGTGTATGTGCTTATAGGCTCTTGTGAAATAATTATTCCGCTGGCGTGTATGCTTAAATGACTCGGGAAGCCTTTTATTAAATCGCTGTAACGTAAAACCAGTTTCCCGATTTCATCGGTAGCACTTTGAGTAGATTGCAGTTTGTTAATTTCATTAGGCGGCAAACCAAACACTTTTCCAAGTTCCCGTATCACAGCATCTTTTTGATAAGTAGCATAAGTAGCCAATAATGCTGTTCTATGATGCCCAAACCTATCAAAAATGTAGCGTGTCATATCATCCCTGTCTGTCCACGAAAAATCAATATCAAAATCCGGTGCATTACTACGATGTATATTTATAAAGCGTTCAAAATATAAATCCAAATCAATCGGGTCAACATCTGTGATACGTAGCAGATAGGCTACGATACTATTGGCGCCACTACCTCTACCGACATAATAGTACCCTTTGCTTTGGGCATACTTTATAATATCCCAGTTGATTAAAAAGTAAGATGCAAAGTTTAGTTGTCCTATTATATCCAGTTCTTTTTCTACCCGTTCTAAAACTTCAGAAGAAGGGTTTTTATAGCGGTAAGCTAATCCTTTCAGGCACTCGCTACGAAGCAACTCAATATCTTCTTGTATGCTATCGGTGTAATGTGTCAGGTTTTTATTACACAGTTTTCCGTACTCAAACTCTATGCTGCATTCATTTAAAATACGTTCTGTATTACTTAGCATATATGGATATTCTGCATAAGCCGATTGTAACTCGTCATAAGAGAGCATTATTTCATCGGGACTTGTCTGTTCGTCCTTCGGCAACTTGCTAAGCAAGGTGTTTTTATCGATTGCCCTGAGTAAACGGTGTGCGTTAAAATGCCCTTTATGAATAAAGCTAACCGCATTAAGAACTACCAATTTATCGGTTAGATGCCTTGCCACAGAGAAAGGCAGCTTTAGAAAGTCTTTTATGGTTACGCCTATAAATTCATTCTTTCTTAAAGACTGTCCTTGATAATTATTCAACGGATAAATAATATAAGCATTTGTAAACTCAGGAGCGATAGGATTAAAGTTTTTTGCTTCGTGCAAGTGTTCTGATAAATGCTCATTCAGTTCTTTAAAACCTAAATTATTTTTTGCAATACCGATATATTGTTGTTTGATTCCGTTCCTGAAATCAATCCCGATAATGGGTTTAATGCCTTTTTCGTTTGCGGAACGAATAGTATCTATACAAGCGGATGTATTATTAATATCAGACAGCACAAATGATTTATGTCCTTTTGAAACCACTTCGTTCAGTAATTCTTCTACGGATAATGTTCCATAACCAAAACTATAGTATGTGTGGCAGTTGAGTAGCATAATTATTTCCGTTTCGGATAATTGTCTTTTTAAGTAATTGCTTTCCTACCATTGAACGGATTAAAATCTCTTTTCTTTACATCCATACCGGCAGCACTTTGCACAGCTTCTATTCCAAAGCGTTTACGAAGCTTATCCATTGTCTGATACAATTGTAACTGCTCGGCTGTATCATCAAACATATTAAACTGGTAATTGCCTTGTATCAAATGACTAAAACGTATTCCTATCAAACGGATAAGCATACGTTTCTGAAACAGCTTTGTAAACAGTTCTTTTACTTTGGCTCTGAGTACATGGTCTAAGGATGTGTAAGGAATTTTCGCCTGTATAGTTTCTGTATTAAAATCAGAGTAGCGGATTTTAACCGTTACACAGCCTGTTAGTTTTTCTTCGCTTCGTAATTGGAAAGCAAGCTTTTCCGTCATGCTTACAAAAATGGATTCCAGTTTCTTTACATCTATCGTATCTTTCTCAAAGGTGCTTTCTGTTGAAATGGATTTACGTTCACCATATTGTTCTATGGGGCTGTTATCAATGCCATTGGCTTTTTTCCAGATGACGGTTCCATTTTGTCCCAATACCTGTTCCATAAGTTCCACCGGCATCTCCTGCACCGTATTGATTTTTTCAATGCCCATGTTGCGTAATAGCATATAGGTTTTGTCACCAACCCCCGGGATTTTCCGAATGGATAAAGGAGCTAAAAATTCTTTTTCATCACCAAAAGGAATGTTTTTTTGACCGTTAGGTTTTGCTTCACCGGTGCCGACTTTAGCTACCGTTTTATTCGAGGACATGGCAAAGGATATGGGTAAGCCTGTATGCTTGGTAATTTTCTGGCGGAGCTCGGTGGCTGATTTATAGCAACCGTAGAATTTATCCATACCCGTAAGGTCTATATAAAACTCATCAATAGATGTCTTCTCATACAGAGGTACACTTTCCTGTATAATGTCGGTAACTGTATTCGAGAGTTTACTGTATTGCTCGTGATCGCCCCGTATAACAATTGCATGAGGGCATAACTGGCGGGCCATCTTCATGGGCATGGCTGAGTGAACACCATATTGCCTTGCTTCATAACTGCAGGAGGCAACAACACCTCTATCGCTTGTGCCGCCTATCAGAACAGGCTTCCCCACTAAAGAACTGTCGTTCAGCCGTTCTACCGATACAAAAAATGTATCTAAGTCCATATGTACAACAGTTCTATTCATGAGTCTAAAAAACAAAAAACAGGAACTAAGAAAATCAGTATCTCTTTTGCAAAGATGCTAAATAATTTAGTGTATTTTTGCTAAATATATTAGCAATTGGAAAATAAACAGGAAACGTGTTCATTTTGAGCAAGATAATTTTTAAACGGATTTTGTAGGAGAAAGTAATGTTTGCCATAATTGACATAGAAACCTGTGGCGGGAAGTTTGAGCTTAAAAAGGGAGCAATCATTGATATTTGCATTCTGATACATGACAGTTTGCAAGTCGTAGATAAGTTCTCTACATTGGTAAATCCTCAATGCCACATTTCTTCTTTTTACACCCGCTTATCGGGCATTACAAATGAAATGGTAGAAGATGCTCCAACCTTTGCCATGATTGCTAAGAAGGTGTTAGAAATGACCGAGGGGCAAATATTTGTAGCACACAACGTGGGCTTTGATTATGGTTTTGTAAAAGCTGAATTTGCTTCATTAGGACATAAGTACAAACGAGAAACACTTTGTACGGTAAGGTTTGCCCGAAAGATACTCCCTAAACGAATATCGTATAGTCTTGGGCATTTATGCGCCTCGCTTGGTATAGAAATAGAAGGCAGACATAGAGCCGAGGGGGATGTGGTGGCTACGGCAAAATTGTTTGACTTACTCCTAAGTCTAAAGGCAACGCACCCGCAATACAAAAACGTTGGCATCCAGGAGATAATGACAAGGCGTATCGATAAGATAAAAGAATACATCTTAAAAAAACTGCCCGAAGAATGCGGGGTTTATTATTTCAGAAATAAAGACGGCGAGATTATTTACATCGGTAAAAGTATAAATATGTACAACCGTGCCATGAGCCATTTTAATACGCATGAGAAAAAGGGTAAGAAAATGCTTAACGAGTTGTACAATGTAGATTACGTTTTAACGGGTAGTGAGTTGATTGCATTATTACACGAATCAGAAGAAATTAAAACCCATAAGCCTAAATACAACCGTATGCGTAAGTCGGGCACCTTTACGCATAGCATAAACACATGGAAGGATAAAAACGGCATTATCAATTTTAAAATTGTTCCTTATGATGAAGCTGAAAACCCGCTACTGTCTTTTACAACTTATACAACGGCACGAGAACGAATAGAATCTTGGATTGGAGAACATGAGCTTTGTATGCGCTATTGCCACTTAGTTAGTGAAGAAGCTGTTTGCTTTAACCACCAAATAAAAAAATGTAAAGGCATTTGTGCAGGTGATGAAGAAATAGAACCATACAATGCAAGAGCAGTAAAGATTATAAATGAGCATCTATTTAAAGATGAAAATTTTGTGCTGATTGATAAAGGAAGAAGAGCAGATGAAAAATCAATCATTCTAATTGAAGATCGAAAGTATGCCGGACACGGATATATAGACCAAACAACACAGGCAAACTCATTGGAAGAAATCAGGGATATTGTAAAGTACAAAACTTACTATCCTGATATGAATGATTTGGTAAGGGGCTGGCTTAAAAATAAAAACGCTAAGAAAGTTGTATTAGAAAAGAATCAAGCTGAAAAATATTTGTAGTTAGAAATATTTTAAACAGGGCTTTTGTAACACGGGGAATTGCCTTGGTGAGTTTTACGTTCTTGTATTTTAAGTCTTAGCTAAGATCTGGTAATCATAAAAAAACTTTTTGCTGTTTCATATGTAAGATTTTAATGAATATTGTATTTCATTAAATAAAAATATTGATGTACGTTTGGTCGGACTATTGTTAATTAATATTAATTATAAAATTTTATGAGTGAAATAAACAATGAAAATTTAGCTCCAATAAATAATGGGCCTATTGACAACGGTAATAATAACGGAAATGGTGGAAGTCAAGCAGATAATCCTTTAGATGAATATGTAAATAAAGTTATTACCGGTACCGATGGAAAATGGTACTATGTAGTTGTAAAACGTATGGGGTCAAACAAACCAAGCGTTTACACTAAAAGGTTAGTACCTGATGCTAACACACTGCAAGTTTTAGGCTTTACTACCGCACAGGTTATTACAGTTTTAAATACTATTATAACTCCTATTACTACCGGAGATAATATTGCCCCTTTAGCAGAGGGCATGTTTATAAAAGATAAATTAACTAATTATTATTTAATACAAAACTATATATTGCGTTTATTGCCCGATGCAGGTGTATTGGCTACAAAAAACCTAAACCCTGCCAATGCCGTATTATTAGCAGATGAAGATATAGAACTTATTAAACACGGACCAGCATTTATACCATCTGTAAAACAGGTATTACTCGTTGGCAACGTGTATGGTAATACTTTTTTTTATAATGCAGATGGTTATATTCAGCAGTTGGTAGGCAGTGATACTCTTTTATATTATCGTACTAAATACAAGTCATACACCTGTATGCAATCAGAAATTGTAAGCATTCCTTCTCAAACACAAATTGAAAATTTTTTAGCGAAGAGTTTTACAATAAAAAGCCTGGCATGTATTACAAGAGGGCACGCAAATTCTCCTATAGGGCAAACAAATGATTATGCTACCGTTAACTTAACGTACCAAAATGTCGATCAGCCTGACCAACCTAATCAGCCTAACACAACTACTGTTTCTGTTTTTAATAAGCAAGAGTTTGATAATTATGGAATAACGGTACAAGCACCATCAATAGCAGTTTATACTTCTTATGGTTTAGCCAAGTTTGATTTCAATCTTAATATAGATGGTGGAACGCCCGGGTTGCCTCCAGGTACATTAACCTGCTTAGACCCGGGGCCAGAGTTTTTTGCAAATGCTTCAGTTGGAAATTATACGCTAACTTTTGTAGGAAATTTTAATCCTGATGACCCGGCAAATAATCCCGGCTGTAAATACGAACTTACTATTTCTATTGATATAGATCCAAGCTTAACCTTGGTTGCTAATCCGCCTGGTATAAGCAGAATAAAACACTTTTTTGTGTTAATGATGGAAAACAGGTCGTTTGATCACATGCTTAGTAAAAGTGGTATCTATCATGACCCAGATTTTCCTAATGACCCAACTCAACTTAAAGATGTAACTAAGTACATGGTTGGCCCAAATGTAAATAGTGATATACAAAAGAATATATTAAGCATAAGTAACCTCGATCCTACCAAGTATAGTAATTCATATAATGGTAAAGCATATAACCCTGGTGTAAGTACTTTAGGCCCACCTGTACCCACGCCACAAATTCCTAATCCGGCACTTAGTACAAACCCAAACGCCGCACCTACCATTCCAGATCCGGCATTTAACCCCAATAACGATTTTCAAATATTTCCAGACCCCGGGCACGAGCCTGAAAATGTTATACAACATATATTAGGGGCGAGCGGAAGTTTTGTACAAACAAGCAGTAATCCTCCAAAAAGTTCGTATAGCCAAGATGGCAAAACTCCCTATCCTACATATATTCCTTACGGAACTGGAGAAAACACCAATACGGTGCAGCCTTCTCTTAATACGGGTTTTATTCAGGCTTATGTAAGTGAAAATACAAACTCTACGACAAATACATTGAAAGCTCCTGAGGTGTCATGGACACATCCTGAGCTGTTTGACCCAAGCAGAGTTATGAATGTTTTTTCGCAAGAACAATTGCCTGTACTACAACAGCTTGCTAATGCGTACACCGTATGCGACAGGTGGTTTTCATCATTACCCGGCCCAACATGGCCTAACCGTTTTTATTTACACGCTGGCACATCTGATGGATATTGTAACAGCCCTACAACCGAAGATATAATTTCTTCAGTTGCTATAAACCCTTTCCAGTTTCAGCATAATACAATCTATCATAATTTATCTAATAACGATATTAGTTGGCGTATTTATCACGATGGTATTCCAGCTATATGGTCAATAAAAGATATGTCTCCGTTTACTACAGAAATGTTGGCTGGAGTTATAGCTGTTGCTGCCGCGGGTGCTGGGGTTGGGGCTTCTGTCGGAGCTACGGTTGGAGCTACCATAGGAAGTGTTTTGGGCTCTCTTTTAGCGGGCCCAATAGGTTCAATCATTGGAGGAATTCTTGGAGGACTTCTTGGAGGGATTATTGGAGGACTTTTTGGGGGCGCGGTAGCAGGTGGAATAGATCTTGTGTTGCAGTATAGAAGCGCATTAGATAATTATCAAAACCTGTTTTTAGATTTTAATAATTATTTTGTAAGTCAACCAGGTCAACCAAATCATTTGAATGATTATCCGGTTTCTTACACCTTTATTGAACCCAGACAAGATATTATGGATTTAGGCCCGGCTTTAGATGCTGTTTTAGATGTTGGTAACGATGGGAATTCGCAACACGCTTCTGAAGATGTTACTAAAGGAGAAAAATTAATACAAACTGTATACGAAACAATACGTCAATCTAACATATGGACTGAAAGTGCTTTAATTATAACCTACGATGAACACGGTGGATTTTATGACCATATAGTGCCACCAATTAATAACGCTAAATATGGTATAACGGATGATGTTTTAAACCAGGGAAGAAATAACCCCTCGCAAAATACCGAGCAAGACACTGCCCTAGCTAACCAATCTGTTTTTGATTTTACTACATTAGGAGTACGAGTACCGGCTATAGTTATTTCTCCGTATACAAGAAAAGGTGGTATAGATAGTACCATTTACGACCACTCATCAGTTTACAAAACCATGCAAAAAAGATTTAATCTAACAGGGTCTGTTCCTAATAGAGTGGCTAACACAAATGATTTTTGCCATCTTTTTGATGACCCTCAGCGAGATGAAGCAGATTGCCCAATGGCCTTAGGTGTTACTAGTACGGAAGACCCTAATCCGCCAAATTCTTTTAAAACCCCGTCTCCTTCAACTACCACCGCTTCTGCTAATGCATCAAATATTGGTAGTAGGCCTTTACAGGGGCAGCATAATTCTTATGGCTTTGTTGGTAATGCTGCATATGTAAAATACATTAACAGTTTTAATAACGAAGATTTACAAAACCAGGTAGTTTCAGATTTAAAAAACATTCAAACTGCTCAGACTGCAATAGAGTATTTAACCAATTTGGCCAATACACAACGAACTAAAATTGCAGCAGAAGTTCAAGCTATAAACACCGTAGCAGATGCTCAAAATTATGTTTCTTCAGTGATTACTGATTATCAGGCAACAAAACTAAGACTTGATAATTATATGACACAAACATTAATTAAAAAACAATAGAGTTTCGGGAGAAACGTTATTTTACTTCAGAATATTTAACCTTTGTTTATGTGAACAAAGGTTGAAGCTTGAAACGTTCCAGTATTGCTTCATGTTAGACCGAAATTCGTTCTTTATTGTACTGGGTTGTTGTGTAACATGGGGATCCGCCTTAGTGATTTTTACGTTCTTGTATTTTAAATCTTAACGAGCTAAGAAAATAAAAGATAAAAGAAAAGGAGGCGACTAAGCCTCCTTCTTTATTGTACTCAGCTTATAGGGTTAAACTATTTTACAATTACTATTTAGTTCTTAATCAGTCTTATTATTTTGAAAGATTTTATTATTTAATCTCTTTTTTCTTTATAGTTAAAAAAGTATATCGAAAACCAAGTGTCATTTGCTGTGTTTTCCACTCGGTGGTTCGGCGGATAAATATTATTAATCTTTTTATACTTAATCGAATGTCTTTAGTTGTGTTATAAATGCATTTGTTGTTGTTTGGCTTAATGTAAAGGGTACTGTTTGATTAGCCCCAATTGTTATAGGTACAGAAGCAGAATAAAGTTTGCCACCTTTAATTCCAACAGCTACAACCGTACATTGCAAGCCTTGTGGAGCATATTGATAGGGGAAGTATTCGTAACGGTTATAAGATCAAATAATCAGCTAATTTTTGCTATGGTAGAGAAAGGAGCTCGTTGCTGGCTCCTTTTTCTTTTTGCAAAAATTTAGCTAAAATAACTTAGGGTTATATTGCCATAAGTTGTCCCGGTGTGAACCATTTGCTGTTTTTAAGATAAAAACTCCGCATTTCTCCACCCGGAGAATCGCGGAGTATGAACTAAAAAAGGCTGTTTTTTCAGTGTGAGGTTCTTTTTATAAATTATTTTAATAAAGTAATAAACCCCTTTAAAATTTTGTTTTGCGTTTCACTTCCACAATCAATTCTATATTGTAAAGAATAAAAATAAGTACCATCTTCTTCTGTTGGTTTCCAAATGCATGAAGGATCTTTGCTTTCAAAAACTTTTGTACCCCAACGATTAAATATTTCTAATTGTATAAATGAAAACTGATATACACCAAAATCAATAAAATCATTTATTCCATCATTATTTGGTGTAACTACATTTGGCATTTCAAAGCTTAAAATATTATATTTTGGACTCACAATTAAAGTATCATTTGCAAAACAGCCATTGTGATTTACTTTTACAGAATAAACACCTGGCTCTGTAACAATAATAGAAGAAGATGTTGTTGAACCTGTACTCCATATATAAGTTGAGGATGCATTTGTTGCATCTAATAACTTTTCTCCTGAACAAAAAGAAGTATCGTTACCTAAATTAACAGATGGTGTTGTAACTATAGTATATCTAAAACTATCTCTTGCTACACATGTATTATTTGAAGTATAAGTTATAACATAATTCCCTGCTAATGATATGGTTCTAATGGGAGATGTATAACCATCATTCCATAAATAACTAATTATATTAGGAAAACTTGCATTTATCTGAACTGGCGTAGCTACATTGCTACATTGCGAAGTATCATGTAGTATTTGTATAATGGGTGGAGTGTTGAAAGTTAAATGAATGGTATCCGAATTTTTGCACCCGTTGGTATCTGTAATAATAACCCAATAATTGGTTGTGTTTTGTGTATTTATAGATTGAGTTGTTACACCCGAGTTCCATAAAAAAGTGTTGTTATTGTTGCTATTTGCATATAGAGTATAATTTTTAATGCAAAGTGTTGTATCGTCCCCTAAACTTACATAAGGCAAATTGTTTATATGGAAATTAAAACTATCTCTTGCAACGCAAAAATTATTGAACGAATAATCAACCCAATAAGTATTTGGTAATGAAATTGTATGAATGGGTAAATTATATCCATCGCTCCAATTATACGATATAGTGTTAGGAAAACTTGCATTAATGGTTGCACTTGCATTAGGATAATTACAAATTGAAGTGTCGTGTAAAACGTTAATGATTTGAGCTTGTGTTTGTATAACATTAAAAGTGTCAGTTTCTCTGCACCCCATATTATTTGTATAATTCAACCAATATTTTCCAAAAGTGGTTATTGTTGTTGTGTCGTTAAAAGTTCCGTTCGACCACTGATAACTATTGCCCAAACCACCTATTAAATTATAACTTGAAAAATTACATAAAGGAATAGTTGTTGATGAATTTATACTTGTTGAATCTTTAGTATCAATAAAGTTTGGCAAGCCTGCTTTACTTTCACTTCCTAAATCTAAGACCAATCCATTTTGCTGATAGTTACATGCCGTACCTAAATTATTTGGATTGTTTATTATTCCCACATACCCTGTATTATATCTACCTATATATAGTTTGCCATTTGGAGCTAATTGCATAGCACCTACATAAACAGTACTATCTAACATTTTTGCTGAAGATTTTATAGCTGAATAGTTATAGTTACTCAAATCATACTGAATAAGGGCATTAGGAAAATATAAGCTTTGTGTTACAAGATAAAATTGAAAAGATGCATACAATTTTTTACTATCAGGTGAAAAAGCCACACCATAAGCCCCATCGCTATTATCGCCGGAAAAACTAATCGTTATAGGATTACTAATCACACCTGTTGAATTATTAAAATCGTATATTTCTACTAATGGTATATAATATTGTATTGCTAATGCAAGTTTTTTTCCATTAGGAGATGCTTTCATACAACCAATAGTTTCCATAAAAGTACCGCCGCTTGAATCTTTTTCAATAGTGCCAACATGAGAAACAACCGGAATTGTATCAACACCCAATGAAGTAACTTTATAAGCATTAAAAGCATTTGAATTAAAAGGATGTGTAATTACCCAATAATCATTTCCATTACAATGTTTTATACCTACCATTTTTTCGGTAGTTGGTGGTGGGGTAAGCGGATGGTTTTTTAAAGTAACATCACCTAATCCTCCATTTAAACTCATATCAATTATAGAGTAATTAGCTCCCATTGGGGTTTGAGGTCGGTAACCTCCTTGGTCAAGTGTAAATAAATAATAAATAGTAGAACTGCCGGGTAAAGGCACAATTAATGCTGCATTTGATGATGTGCCATACCCACCATATAAACCAAATCCATTAGGCATAGAATTTCCATTTTTATCCCAAACTGTAGTACCATCAGTATAAAAAAGTAATTGCCCTGTATTTTTATCGCTAATAGACGCCGTGCCTTCTACTACATCTAAATTACTTTTCCCCGCAACCGGAACCCCACTACTAAAATCTAAAGCGCAGCTATCGCCAAAAGCCCAGTGCCACGATTCTTTACCCGGCTGCGCTTTTAAAGAAAAAAACAAGCATAAAAAAATTAAACATGTAACAGCCCGTTTCATATATACAAACTTACTGTATTTTTTAGTGTTTTATATGCTAATTACCTAATACCTTTTTATAATTTATATATATGAAAAGGACAGTATGTATACTCTGATATGGAATGTTTATTGAATTCTTAGTACTTTATAAACGGCTACATCATTGCCAACTATTACTTTAACAAAGTAAGTTCCAACATTAAAATTGCTCATGTTAATTTCGTTTTGTGCTGTAAGGTTTTTTGCAGTATATAAAATTTCCCCTGTTTCATCAGTAACAAATACAGATGTAGTTTCATCAGGGGTTAAATTATTTATGGTTAAAGTTATTTTATCTTGTGTTGGATTTGGAAACAGACTTAAACCATGTTCCAAAGCAATTTTTATATCAGCTGCTTGCAAAGTGGTATCTTTACTATCTGTTTTAGGTTTAGTATTATGAACCTGGCGGCAATTGGTACAAGTTATACGCCCAGTACGGTTACCCGCAGCATCATAACTATACTGCTCTTTAGTTTGTGCTAATACAATATAGCCGCTTAGCATTAATAAGGTTAATAGTTTTAGTTTTTTCATAATATTTGTTTTTACATTTAATAAACTTATTGTATCTTAAATTACAGCGTTATTCACTACTTTTTTTGTCTGCTTTCAGTGAATGAAACAAATAGAATAAATATGGCTACTAAATTAACTTTCATTTATGGCAATTCTAACCCTTTTGATTTATAATTTTTATATAAATCCATTAAATCAGGATTACTTATTTCTATTTGTTTTATTTTAATTTTTGACTCAAATTTGCTTGGGATTCTTGCTTTCGACATTGTGTAAACATAAATTGTATCCTGAACCAGTTTGTAAAAAAATTCCGAGTCAGAAAAAATATATTCTTTTGATGAATCCGGTTTAGATTCAGAATTTGATGTAGAAATTACAACTCTTTGATGGTCAGAACTAATGCCCCAAGTTTCCTTTATAATAAAAACCGTTTGATTTAAAGAACTTGCGAAAATTTTACTCACCTTATAATTAGACTTAACAACTTCCGAATTTTCAGAAATAAATAAAAATATTATTAGTCCAATTAATATACACAAGGATATAAAAATAATTATTTTTTTTTTCATTTTATTTTCTGTTACTGTTCCAACCTTGTAAAATCATTCTACCGCTATATGCATCTTCTCCATAATAAGGTGCAGGACCATAAGAGACTGCACCAAATATAACATCCAATGCAGTTTGCATCCCTTTATATTGTCCAACGTTAAGTGCGCCAGCTATTTTCATATAAGATGGCTCGTTTAAATGCATTCCATAAAGAGTACCTGTTCTTCCATTCCAGCCAGCCAAATAATTCCCAACATCTCTAGCAGTCGCATATTTATCATCTAATAACCTGCCCGTCATTGGTCCATCAGGAGCTAAATAAATATTAGTTTTTATATCAAACATTTTGTTCCCAGTTGAATTGTTCCCAATTTCCTTTAAGTCCATTTTCATTGCTTGATTATGAAGATTAGTTATTGCACTTTCCCAAGATGTACCAAATTCTATTTTCCCCCTTATCTGCCCATTTTCAGGTTTAATAAACTGATCCCAAAAAGTTGTTTCACCCATTTTTTCGCCACCAGCAGAAGTACTTGTTTTATTATTATATACTTTATCTATATCAGCTTTTGTTTTAGCATCTTTATGTTTGTAAACACCTAAATCACCGTCATCGTATACTGCTAAAACATTTCCAAGATTATCAGTATGTGTACTCTGTCCTGTTGTACCGGTTGGATCAGTAAACTTTAAAGGATTATTCATTGCATAGTGATAAGGGCTAACTCCCGGTGTTTTATCTAATAAAGGGTCTACACTTAAAAATAAACCAAGCTTGCTATCGTACACACGCCCATTCATATTTATTAAATCAAACTGGGGTAAATGCTCGTGCCCTGTAAACCCACGTGGGCTTAAACTACTAATTATTTGTGGGTTAGTATAAGTCCAATCGTTTATATTTCTGTATCTGCCCCAAGCATCAAAACTTTGCTCGCCTATTGTAACTCCGTTAACATCGGTTAATTTTAATATGCTACCCAGGTGGTCGGTATACACTAAGTATAAAGTATCATCCGTACCATTTTTTACGTACATGGCACATAGGCCGTTAGGTGCGTTAATATAACTTATCTCTCGGCTAAAGTTATTAGTTCCGGTTGTTTTTTCATAACTTGGTACATAATCACGTTTATATTGCGCATTAGTAGATGTGTTTGTTACAAGGCTTTGCACACGTTGCATATCGGGCCCATACGTAATGCCGTAGGTGTAATTTCCTTCAACCAGGGTGGTTAGTTTGCTAAATGTATTGTAAGTAACAGTTTGTATGTTTGCACTTATACTAAGGTCTAAATTTTCTACCGTATTTAATTGGTTTATTTGGCTTGATTGATACGCATAAGTTCCCAAATTAGAACCATCGGTACTATTAGCTGTTTTAGATGTAATGTTGCCATTACCGTTTCCATCATAAGCCACCGTTGTAACATCGCTACTAATAGTAGATGTAAGTAAACGATAGGCATCATCATAACTAAATGTTTCGGTAATTCCCTTATTAATATCGCTACGGCTTGTAATATTTCCGTTAGTAACATCAGGCACAAGCCCATAATTAAATATAGAGCCTGAGTTGTACTGTGTAGGCATATCAAAGCTATTATAACTAACAACAGTTATAGCATTATTGCATAGTTTATATTGATCGTACTGGCCAAACGGTAACATATCAACTGCTTGCCAAATAGAGGTTCCATCATCAGCTCTTTTTATATCTTTAAGATAGCTGGCACTTGTATAATCCTGAGTAATGGCAAAACCGCCCGGGTAAGTTAATTGGATTAGATTGTTGTACTGGTCATATTCAAAACTTGTTGTGTATTGGTTGCCGGTAATTATGTCTGTTTTTTGTATTAAACGATTTAAATTATCGTAAGTATAACCGTAAGAAACACTTGGAGCTGTTTCGGTTTGCAATAAATTTAAACCATTTCCCGATTGCACATATTGATAAGTAAAAGTTCCATCAGGGCTTACTTTCGAGGTTATTCTATCAAGCACATCATATGTATTTTTTATATTATAATTCGAGCCTCTCGCATCTGTTGTTGATTCTAACAAGCCATAGGCATTATAAAAATAAGTGGTAATGCCACTATTAGGTTCTGTTAACTGATATGGTCTTGCATAAGCATCATAAGTTATTTGCTCAGTTTGTACGGTACCACTGCTACCAAGTGTTGTAGTGCCTATTTTTCGGTTGCTTATATAATTGTAATTAACAATATCTCCCGCACCATCTATTGTTTTTACAAGTAAGTTAGATGGGTCAATAAAAGTTGAATTAGTTTTGGTATCGGGCATAGTAATTGCAGTTTTATAATTCCCACTTGCATCAATGCTATATGCATACGATGTAAGATTAGGTGTACTTGTATTTCCTGCGTAAGTAGTGGAACTTGTTAAAGGACGTTGAAACTGATCAAACGTTTTAGTAGTAACAAGTCCATTTAACACATTGGTTGTACCTTTATTATATGGGCTAGTTTGTTCAAGAACATGCCCGAATGTATCATAAATTTTAGCCGTGCATATTAGTTGGCTGGTAGCGTACCCATCTATTCTTGTATTTATTTCTCGATCAAACATATCATAATAAGTTGTTACCGATGGTTTACCCGTAGTTGTAACATAAGAAGAATGTAAAATGTATGATGGATAAGTTGTAATTGGTTCTCCGGTTGCAGTTATTGCTGATGTTACCCAATCATAACTTATGTTAGTAGTTATATTGTCAGGTGTAACTTTTTTAATAAGCCTACCCTCCCCATCATAGGTATAATTAGTTTCTAAATTGGTAATGTCTTTAGTATATTTTAAGCTACCAAAACGTTCATCAAAATTAGACTGACTAATCTGATTTAGCGGGTTGGTTGTTTTAGTAATGAAACGTTTAACCCCATCATACTCATACGAATATGTTTTTACCGGCAATGCTACACTTGAGGTGCCACCAGTAGGTGCTGTGGTAGTTTTTTGGGTTAAAACCCCAGTTGGGTCATAAGCATAATCTGTTTCAACATAGCCTGTTGAACCTTGGTCTTGTATTTCAGTCAATTTTTCACCTTGCGGAGTATAGGTGTAGTTTAGTTTTCTTTGATAAGCTGTAAGTGAGCCTCTTTGCGTTGTAGTTGTTATATCTAAAGGCCAGGTTTGTATCCATGTGTCATTTGTTGTTGTATTTGGCGCGTTATAAGCACTTGTAGAAACAGTAGTTGTTTCAATTATGGTTGTGGGGGAGGAATTTGCTGCATAGGTACTTACCATATTTGTTAAATTACCATCTGTAGTTGTAGCGGCATTACTGACAGCATAAGTATAACTATTTTGAGTTACAAAACCTGTGGTTCCATTTTCAATTGTTTTTTGCGATTGAAGAAAAGAGAAGTGTCCATTTCCAGAAGATCCGGTTGGAGCAAGTGTAGAATATGAATAAGTTGTGGTGCTTACCGCTGTTGAAGGAGAAGTTGCAAGTACATTAACAATAGATTTTGGAAAGCGTTCAAAATAAGCAGTGTTCGTAGTGTACGTGGCCGTACTTTTAATATTACTTACCAAATTTGTAGATACCATTTGATCAAACCCAATAAAACCTTTTCCTTGCCTATGAGTTGCACCTCCAACATATGTATATAATTCTTGGTTTGTACCCCCTATGCCATCAGGGATATCCATTTCTGTTACAAGCCAGTAAGGGGTATCAAATTTACTTAAAGGAAATGTTGGTGCTGTTGTAGAGCTCGTATAAAAAGTTGAACCAAAATTAAATATAGATGATCCATTCATTGCTATGGATCCATATGTAAAGCTTGTAGGCCTGTTATAACCATCATATATTTTAGTTAATAAATGCTCTGTACTTTCAGGATCATAACTAAAAACCATATATAGATCTTGGTTTGAGTTAGTACAACCTTGATTATCTACTTGATTAAAGCCGCTATTCCCAATACGTAACATGATGTCATCTCTTCCGTCTCCATTAAAATCTCCAGTTAAAAAACAGGGTAAATGTACCAGTTTTGAAGCGTCAGGAACTCCTGGAGCTCCATCCATATCATAATCTTGATTCTCGTCCGATAAATTATAATTAAAAACACTTAAAACATTTGCTATATTACCAAGATAAATTTTAGTCCCGACTTTATCACTATCCCAATAATAAATATCTATTCCTCCAGGGTTTGTTAAAGTTCCATTACAATAATTACTAACTATTTCTATTAAATCTGATTTATGGTCGCCGTTTATATCAGCTACCATATATTTAATAGTTAAAGAGGTTAAATCAGAACCTGTAAATAGCGGTACTCCACCACCAACAGCCATACCCTGATCGCCTCCCAAACCATAATGCAAACTAGTTCTTGGACTAGCTTGAGCGGCGCTGGGAGGTATTTGGAGAGTTCTTGCAAAGTCTGAAATTCCATCACCATTAAAATCACCATAATAATCTTCGTGAATAATTGTTGCTCCGACAGGCGTAGGATCTTGCCAAATAGCTGTAGCAGAAAAAGAGAATCCGGACTGGGGCTGAGCTGTAAGTTGAATATAATATGGAAAACCATTCCAAACAGCATATAATTCTTCTTTACCATCACCATCTACATCTCTTGCAGATAAACCTGTATAAGGAATAGTAGCTGTTAAATCAAGACTTGGAGTAACAGAAGTATTTGTTGTAATTAGAATTGGTTGTGTAGTATTACCCGTTTGAAAATTAAATACTTTAATATTACTATTTTGGTATAAACTAGGTGCACTGGGGTCGCTATATATTATCCCTTCAACCTGTCCATCTCCATCTATATCGCCAAAAGTTATTTTCTCCCAAGTATTTAAAGAACATACTTTTGTTCCTACAGTAAATGCTGAACCAGCTCCGTAGTAAATAGTTACATCTAAACCTTGCCCTGTTGTTCTTGTGGTGGCTACTGCCATATCTGTTTTACCATCACCATTAAAATCTCTAAGCGTTGACCCAAATTCTCTTGGGTTAGATGTGTAATTATAATCTGTAGGATAGAAATTTGTTAGATCTGATGGATAATAAGCCTGAAATCCTGACGGAAGCGGTGTAGAGGTTCCGCTTGTAAAAAAACCTAAACCTGTACTTAAATTAATCGAATAATTTTCTCCTGTGTACGTTTTTGTTAGATGATTGTTGCCATCGAGGATGCCCGCTGAAGAAAAATGATACCCAAAAGTAAGAATGTCTGTTTTACCATCGCCGTCAAAATCACCTGTATACAAATCAGTACCAGTAGTTAAAAATGCCGGACCAAAAGTGTTTACCAAATTACTTGCGTTTTGTGAATAATATGAAGTAAGAGCAGTGTTTATAGTACCTGTTGGGTTGCCATAATCAAAAACAGTTGGGTTTAATTTGTTTCCATCATAATCGGTATAATCTATTTGGGTTAAATAATTATGGTGTTCATTTGCACCATAAGTAAAATTGTATTTTTTTATATAACTAACCCCACAAGTAACATCAATCTCATTTAATAACTGAGTTTTAACCATTTGATATCCTTCAACATACTTTGTATCGTTGTTATCAACATCTTTAGTATCATAATAAAATTTTACACTATTGTAAGAGCTAATAGTGGCAGCATCATTTGCTGTATAATCAATCTGTTTAAGTGTTACTTCATAATTTGTTACGTCGTTATTATAAGTATAGGTAATATAATTTCCAAAATTGTCGTACACCTTGCTTAAAAAATACTCGTAATCATATTTAGTTGTCCCCGTGCCAAATCTAAGTTTTGAGTTTACCGTCGAACCGTACTCCATTTTTATACCTTGCTTTGTTTCGGCTAAAAAATAATTAACACCTCCTGATGTAGTGCTATATGTTATTCTTGTAAAATTTTCATCTTCTAAACGATATACACACCCCGACGAAAAATTCGTACTGGTTGTATACATTCGATTACCATCCAATGCTAGGCCATCCGTATTATCCAAAGTAATACTTTTACAAATGCCGTCTTGATATTTATCTTTATTTACTCGGACTATAGATGATAAATTAAAAGACCATCCCATCCCCATAATATCCTCGCCCACATCGCTATTGTATTGTAAACTAAGTTTAGGCGCCATATCGTGTGTGCCCGGAGGTAAAGGAATTGGTATAGAATAATTCGATGACCCATTTAAATTAACACTTTGATTATCAAGCAAAGTACCAACCACTTTAGTATAATCGGGGGTTGGTGGGGTTGAGCTACTACCACCTTGATTCACACTACTCGCATAGGTAGTTGCGACTCCCGATGTTGGAGCTATTTGTAAAGTAGAGTTTGCAGTACTTAGAGCAGATATAACAGTTGAGCCTCCAGCAGGTGGAATTATTTCTATTTTAGTTGGATCTGTATCGTAAACTCCAGCCTGATTATTATTAATAATAAGCTGTGCATTAGCTTGATAAAAAAACAATAAAAAGAAAATACTGAGATATAATGTAATTTTATTCATAAAACTAAAATTAAGGGTCTAAATTATTTAGATTTTATTTTGCTTATCTCTGATTTTAATTCTGAATTTTCTTTTTCAAGTTTTTCCATTTTTTTATTTAATTCAATCATATGTAAATAAAGTTCTTCGATTTTTTCTACTGACACTCTTTGTATTTCACCAATGTTAGCCCCATTTTCTTTTACATCTTCAGCGGTTGGCATGTTAGGCAAATGATGATATTTATCCGTAAACTGTTTTATTTCTTTTAACGACATTAACTTGTAGTTAGGTGTAAATACATAATCAGGAAACGAAACTCCAGTTGCAGCCACAACCACTTGCCTTGAGTATATATAACCGGTAGTGTATACAGCAAAATTTGTTGTTCCAGTTGTATTATCAATTACATTAATTACTTTGTCGGTAGAGTTTGTTGAATTGTAATTTAAATTTAATAGACCATTTGCTGTTAATTCCAAAATATTTTTGTTTGATGAACTTAATGTTGTATTCTGAACAATAAAAGGTGAGCTTGAAGAATTACTGCTGCTTATTAAAGTTCTTCCATCATTTGCTATATTAAATACACTTGCACTACTGCTGTTTTGTATGTTGATGGCCGTTGATGCTGGGCTTAGTATATTAAGTGCAATGTTTCCATTTCCATTTGAATGTTGAATAGAAGTAAATCCTCCTATTTGCAGATTATTTCCGGTATATAAAAAACCACCGTTGTTGCCTGTACAAATTCCAACACTTTTACCACAGTAGGGGTTTAATAATAATACTTCACTTCCATTGCCCGAGGCGGTACCCGCCAAATCAATGTTAGCGCCATTACCATCAAAACTAAAGGTAAGGAAATTCGGATATGTAGTAGTTCCGTTGGTATTACTACTAACAGGGATATGTTGACCATTCCATAAAGTTATTTGACTCGTGAATACATTAACATTTGTTAATCCACTTGGAGGCATTAAATTACAACCAACTAAAGGCCTTGTTCTTCCAAAATCAGCTGCTTGAGAAGCTGTTCCGAAGACCAACACACTTGAATTACCAGAAGTATCAGCTGGTATATAAGAGATGCCGGATTGACCTGCACTAAAATTAAGCCTTTGCCCAACAGCTAAACTATCAAAAGTAGCACCGCCGCTTACACTAAGTGTGGAAACAGCTAAGCTACCCGAAACTTTACCATCACCCGTAACATCTAAAGCAGCTTGTGGGTTAGTAGTTCCAATTCCTAATTTACCACCATAATAAATAGGCGCATTTAATGTATCAGCAGTTTGCTGCCAAAGTTCAACCGCAACCGATACAGCAGAACTGCTTACACAACCTGCGCTACTTGTTCCTGTTACGGTGTAGTTTTTTGTAATTTGTGGTGAAGCAGTTACAGTTGCACCTGTGGTTGTATTTAAATTAGTTGATGGAGACCAAGTATATGTACTTGCTCCACTGGCTGTAACAATTGCACCCTGACCACCTAACACAATAGGGTTGCTTGGGCTGATACTAATACTTGGTAGTTGGTTAACGGTTACAGTAACCGTTTTACTTGCTACCGATCCACTTCCATTTGTACCACTTACAGTATAGGTAGTTGTGATGTTTGGATTTGCTGTTACGGTTGCACTGTTTGGATTGTTTAAACCGGTTGCCGGCGACCATGTATAAGTGCTGGCACCGTTTGCGGTTAAAGAAACACTTGTACCCGCACAAACAGTTGCAGTAGAAGGACTGACTGTTACAAAAGTTCCTCCAGATGTAGATGCTCCACCACTTACAGAACCTGAACCACCAGAAGTAGAAGATAATTGTATTTCACGAATTACATTATTACCATAATCAGCTAAGTACAATTTATCTGCTGCATCAATAGAAATCCTCACACTGTAAGGCAAATTCAATTGAGCTGAAGTGGCAGGACCTCCATCGCCACTATAGCCCGAAGTTCCATTACCCGCCAGGGTACTTATAATACCAGCTGTGTTTATTTCTCTTATTACATGGTTGCCTGCATCAGCTATATAGATGTCTCCGGCGCCATCTATGGTAACTCCGCTCGGTCCAGTTAATGTAGCTGAAGTAGCAAGTCCACCATCTCCGGTATACTCGTTGTTTCCAGTTCCAGCTATCGTACTTATAATCCCCGATGTATTTATTTTGCGAATACGGTTATTACCCCTATCTGCAATGTAAATATTTCCTGCTGCATCAATATCAATCCCATCAGGGAGGTATAACATTGCCGCTGTTGCCGGTCCGCCATCACCACTAAAGCCACTGTTTCCTCCAGTCCCGGCAACTGTTGTAATGATACCTGTTGACATATCTATTTTACGTATTACCTGATTTTCAAGGTCACTTAGGTATACGTTCCCAACTGCATCTAATGCAAGCCCTGTAGGTAAATATAACCGTGCATCAGTCGCTTGCCCCCCATCTCCACTAAAAGTTCCTGCGCTAGCTGTGCCAGCTATAGTACTTATTATACCATTAGTAGTTACTTTACGTATTACGTTCATGGCCTGATCAGCTATATACATATTTCCAGTAGCATCAAAAACAACACTTGCCGTAGTTCCTAATGTAGCAGCCGTAGCTTGTCCCCCATCTCCTAAATAGCCAAAACCTCCATTTCCAACAACCGTACTGATAATTCCAACCGTATTTATTTTACGAATAACATAATTATACATATCAACTATATATATATTCCCTGAATTATCTGCCGTAACGGAAACAGGGCCATTAAATGTTGCTGAAGTAGCTGCCCCCCCATCTCCTGTATAACCTGCGGTACCTGTGCCTGCAAAAGTTGTAATGTTTTGAGCAAAACCTGTGTACCCAATTAGGGTTAATAGTACTGCTACGATGTAAATGTTCTTTTTCATAAAAACGGATTTTGTTAAAATTTTTGGCAATGTTATGTAAATAATCTTAATGGTTTTAACACCGTTATAAATTTAACAGTTTATTAAAAAACCTTATATCTGTGATTTACTTGTAAGGTTTTGAATTTTAACACAAACTCATTTTTACTAAAAAGCTCTGCATCCCTTTTTAACACTAACTAAAAGTGATTTTTAACAAAAACAGAATTCACACTTTTTGAAAAAATAGTATATGTAAAATTTTTTATCAGTTTTGTAATTGTTAATAAACTTAATTCTTGCTAACACTTTCTTAACATGAAAAAGGTAAAAACGTTGTAAAATTTGACACTATTTTTAGTGCTGATGGTTTTAAAGCGTGAAGAGTTGTAAGCTCAAAAATGGAAAGCACAAATTGAAACTACATATAGAATACTATGATATGCGCATATTCAGATTAGATGAGCTTATAGCAAAACCAACCTTAGACAAATTTGTCTAAGGTTAGGTTTTATCTAATCTTTTAGCATAAAAAACTTCCAAAAGTAGCCGGAATCTGCTACCTCCGCTTAAACCAATCCGTTTAAGCATGTATAAACCAACTATCAAAACGTTTTACAATCACAGGCAGGTGATGCAAAACAACATAGAAAAATCATTTTCTAAATCACCCTTGAAGCCTAAACTATTATTGAGATATTTAATGAGGTTAGGATTAATGGAACACTTTTTTGAAATCCATCATACTTTCAGGCCGTTCACCAAAGAAGATTTTTTAATAGCACATACAGAAAAATATGTAGATGCAGTTTTTACCGGTACCAAACCATTGTGCAGTTCAAACAACCTACCCTGGAGCAAGGAGCTGGTTGAAAGTTTATGTTACACCAATGCAAGCTTATATAAGGCACTGGAGTTTGCTTCACAAAATCCGGATCAAGTAGCATTCAGCCCTTCGGCCGGATTTCATCACGCGCGTCCTGAGAGTGGCGGCGGTTTCTGTACATTTTCAGGGCAGGTAATTGCTTCTGTTAAGCTATACAGAAAATATGGATTGAAAACAGCCTGGCTGGATCTTGATGGACACTTTGGTAATTCCATAGAAGACTCGAGAGAGTTTGTGTCTGATTTAAACATGGCAGTTCCAAAAGGCTTTAATATGAACCCAACCGGCAAACACCTTGATTATAAGTTATCCTTATCACATCATTTAAATATTTTGGAAGTAGCTATTTTAAGAAACGAAATAAACTGTGTTGTTTGGGCACATGGAGCAGACAGCCATGAAGATGATGACATGGGAGGAATATGTTCAACCAAAGAATGGATTGATTGCAGTAGAATGTTCTATACCTGGGTAAACGAGATAAGTGCAAAAAGAAAAAAGCCCTTACCGGTCATGCTTACTTTATTCGGCGGTTACAGAGAGGATGATTATCACTCCGTATTGTCATTACATACAGCAGACCTTATTACCTGTTTAAACACTTTATGCGGCCACAAGATTGAATACAAACCAACCATTCGGCTAAACCCCATCAGGAGAGGTTTTTAGCTATTCTATTGCTAAAAACAAACAGGGATTGCTTTCATATTTAATATATAGTATATGAAAGCAATCAATAAACACGAAAACTACGTCACCTTTAATATTAGTGAAATTGGTATCGAAGGATTAAAATCTCTGATAATAGAAGCCCTTAAGCAGTCTTCTATACTATCAGTTAGTGAGGAACTGCCTTATTACGATGCGTCCATGTATAAGACACAAATACCTTATAACAGTGGATTTATACAAGACAGGTTTGTATACCAAAATTCAACAAGTGCAATAGGTTTTATTTTCTATGGAATGGGACAACCGGATCCTTTTGGTTCATTCTTCTGTGTTTATACCTGCTGGGATTTTTATACTAAACATAATCTTCTGTTGAGTATAAACATTGTGCAGGACATTGTTACCGTTGACAGCACCCGTATTGATTTAAGCGAATATAATTATATAGAAGGAGAACTAATACATGAATAAGACAAGATTCTCCGTTATAGGTTCAGGATACTTTATAAAGATATTCGATACGGATCACCCACTTTATTTAAAGGTGCAGAAAATGGACATCCCTTCCATCTATGAAATTATAACTAATCACGACGCGTTTGCCAAACTAAACCTCGCAGACCATACAGGAAGGCTATACAACTCATTCTATGAAGTGATGGCAGATGAAATATTTCCGGTATACGCAATGGATCCTTATACAAGATTAGAAATCAAACCGGATAATTCTGACAAAAGAATAAAGCTCATGCTAAAAGACATAGAGCGAACAGATTATCTGTTTGTGCCGGAATACATCCAAAACACAACAACCTTATTACAAAACAAAGGACTAATGGTTGCAGAATTTGACAAGGGCCATTTCGGAACAACAACTCATCCAACAGAATTTAAAATAGGCGATACTATACACTTTGAGTCAGTTTGGAGTCCACAGCTAAAACAGAAATGTATCAAGACTATTACAGTTAATGGAAACATAGTTCGTCTTAAAAGACCTGATACCGTGAATCTCGGTACACAGGTATTTATTACATAACCATAAGCTTACCCTACTTTATTTTTTTTTACATTAATACATTCTTCTCCTCTTTTACCCGGCGTTAATTCAAATTGAACATTGTCATTATCGCTTATGTCAAAATTGGTTGCTTTCCGATGAACATAATATTCCTTATTAGTTTCATCATCAATGATAAATCCGAAATTATTCTTCTTATCGAAGAATTTTACCTTACCGGTGCGCACTTTATTCTCCATTTTTCACATTATTGATTATACCAAATTTAAATATTTAATGAATAATGCGTGTTATAGAATTATTTTCTTAATCACTCCTGCGCGACATATAGTGTAAGCCCTTAGTTGAAAAACTAAACAGATTTATCAAAAGAGTCAATAAACAAAAAAATTAATGCCTGTACTTATTATAACGCCAATTACCACACCTATAAGTATACCATAGCTTAAGTATTCTGCACGTTTTTTTCTGCTTATACTGTATTCTTCTTGTAAATATTTTATCATTTTTTTGAAACAAATTTATGGGCAAATAATATTTAGAAAATATAAATTATGTTAAGTATAATGTTAAATAAAACATTTGCCCTATCCTGAATAATGTCTTGGCACAACAATTCATCCAACAGAATTTAAAATTGGTGATACCATAAACTTCGAATCGGTTTGGAGCTTACGTGTTGGATTTGGAAACAGACTTAAACCATGTTCCAAAGCAATTTTTATATCAGCTGCTTGCAAAGTGGTATCTTTACTATCTGTTTTAGGTTTAGTATTATGAACCTGGCGGCAACTGGTACAAGTTATACGCCCAGTACGGTTACCCGCAGCATCATAACTATACTGCTCTTTAGTTTGTGCTAATACAATATAGCCGCTTAGCATTAATAAGGTTAGTAGTGTTAGTTTTTTCATGTTATAATATTAAGTTTTCCAATTTTAATTTGTTTCTTTTCTAATACTTCCTACAATTTCAAATTTCGAATTGTCTTTTAGTTCTTGCTCACTTAACTCTTGGTTATATTCTTTAAGTAGTAAACTTCCATTTACTACTATTAATTTATCTCTTAAGTCTGAAAAATTATTGTCTTGATGCCTTGGAGTTAATATTAAAATAGTACCACTAAGTTCTCCAAATTTCAAATCATGATCAGCCTTAAAGACTAAACAATTACTGCTTAAACTATTTATGATACTTCCTTTTATAATATTTTTACCATCAGGGCTTTCAAAATCCCAAGGCTCTCCAACCGAAATAAAATATTTTTCTTTTTTCATAACGCTCTTTATCTTAAAGGTTGCCAATTAATTAATTTTACTACACTATTACGGTAAACGGAAATGTTGTTCGACTTAAAAGACCTGATACCGTGAATCTCGGTATGCAGGTGTTTATCTGTTAACTATTTCATCAATCTATTAAAAGTATTTTCAATGTACTTTTCAGATGTAATTAAAGCAGTTTGAATCCTTTTTGCATAATAAATACTATCCATTACTTCCTTATTTTTTTCGTGCAATTGGCTATAGGCATTATCAACCCTTTGTTTTTGCTGTTCTATAATAACTTTTTGTCTTTCAGTAACCTTAAACCGCTTATACAAAAACATCGAAAATATAACCACAACTATTAAAACCCCAGCCACAGAGACTATAATAACCTGCTGTCTTTTCCTTTCTTCACTTGCAACAGCTTTTAGTTTTTCTTGTTCCGCATCTGATTTAATTTTTAATTCAGCTTCTTTTTTATCTACTTCAAATTTGGTTTTCATATCACTAAGCTGTTTACTATTATCTGCATTAAAAATGCTGTCGGTTAGTTGTTTAAACTTTACATGGTTTTCATAAGCTTCTTTATATCTGTTGGTTTTGCTATATGCCGTGGCTAAGTCTTGGTAAGCATAGCGGGCTTCATTAATATCGCCAAGTTCTTTACATAGTACTAAAGCAGAGTCACTATAAAGTATAGTCAATTTATAATTGGTTAATTTGTTATATAAAGTGCCCAAATTAGTATAACAAATTCCAATACCTTTTTTATCACCAATTTCTCTTCGTATTTTTAAAGATTTTAAATCATATTCTAATGCTTTAGGATAATTTTTTTGCCCCAAATAAACAATTCCAATATTAGCATAACAAGTTGCTACACCCTGTTTATTAGATGTTTCTTCAAATATTTTTAAAGCTTTTAAAAAATACTCGAGAGACTTCGGGAAATTAGTTTGTTGTTGATACACAATACCGATGTTACCGTAACAAGCCGCTATGTCTTTTTTGTTTCCGATTTCTTCTCTTGTTTTTAAAGCCTTAAAGTAATATTCCAACGCTTTTTGAAAATTAGATTGATAGTAGTAAATAATCCCAATGTTAACATAACACAATCCTATCCCTTGTTTATCTTTAATCTCTTCATTTATTTTTAGAGCTTTTAAATAATAGTCTATTGCTTTTGGATAATTACTTTTATTCATATAAGCTAAGCCTATAGTATTAAGAGCTTTGGCTTCGTATTTTTTTTGTTTGCTTGACTGCGCTAGTTCTAATTCTTGTTCAGCTAAATTAATAGCGGTATCTGGTTTATTACTTCTATAACCCCAAGCAATAACCTGTATGGCTTTTAGGCGATTAGTATCAACTTGGGTTTTGTTGTTATAGATAGCCCAAAGAGAATCTTTATTTTGTGCGACTATTTGCCCTATGGCACTTATAATTATTACAAAAAGTGTACTTAGTTTCTTCATACTAAATCAAATATAAACAAAAAAGCCTCGCATTGCTGCAAGGGTTTAGTGGCTCCATAATAAATTTTTTACAAACTCATGTACATATCTGCAATAGCTTCTTGGGTAATTCCGATATGCTTTCTTGTAGTAGAAATTGACGAGTGAGAAAATATCCCTGACAGATATACCAAGTTTCAGTCGTTTTATTATTTTTCTTTGCTTTACCTAACCTTAGACAAATTTGTCTAAGGTTGTTATTTTCTTAATTACGGATTGGGGATTTCTTCAACCAACATTTCATTTCCAGCCATATCATAATAGGTACAAGTCATGTTTTTCAAATCGGCGATCCATTTTTCAATTCCGTATTCTGCGCATTGCCTGCAAAAAGTAGGGTAATCAGATTTGCCTTGCTGATGCGCTTTAATATCAATTAAAAATGCTTCTTTATTACTTCTGTCAGCAATTTTTAACGAAGGATATTTAGCACCCGATTCAATCCTATAATTGTCCTTACCTTCATAAAAGGTGTTACCATCGGTAACATAGGTTGCATAACTTGTTACCCCAAGCTTAATGATTTCCTGCACATATGCAGGATATTGTGCGCCGCTTTTCACTTTTGAATGGGCTGCTTTTAGTTGTTCGATTGTAAACATGATTATTGTTTTTAAGTTTCATCAAAAGTAGATTAGACTAAAAAACTGTAATTGTAAAAAATCGTTGTTTTTACTTTTTCTTTAAAAATTGTTCAGGGGTTTCTCCAGTAAAGGATTTAAAGTCTTTAATAAAATGAGCCTGATCAAAGTAGCCTGAGTCCAGTCCTAATTCTGTCAGATTGCTTCCTGTTGATGTAGAACTATGAATTATATGTTTCAAACGTACAATAGAGGCAAATTTCTTAGGAGAAGCCCCCACTGTTTTGCGAAATCGTTTTTCAAACTGGCTTTGGCTGATGTTCAGTTTCTCTGCTAAAAGAGTAATCTTGATGTTTCCTGTATATTGTTTAATAAGATTTACAGCCATATTTACAAGCTCATCTTTGGCTTTATACTTTAAACGAGAGATCAGGAATTTCTCAACTGTATTAATTCTTTCAATATCTGTTTTTGCTTCACCAAGTTGTTCAGCAACCACGTCCATTTGGGAGCGTAATACCAGATCATCTAACGAAAGACTTTGTCCAAATATCTCGTGCATGCCTTGATTAAAGAATGCTGCTGCGCCTGTTTCTGAAAACATAACCAATACTGTACTAATGTTTTCAGAATTATTAAATATGCGGTAAGTATCCATCAAACCTGTAATACCGACTGAACTTAAAGGAATAGATTTAGTGTTATCTTTTGAATAAGAAAGACTGCCTGAGTACTGAAAGCCCATCACGATACTTGTATCAGGCAGAACTTTATACGAACTTGCTATTTCATTTTTGCTTATGGCAATAGTTTTTATAAATGGTTTTAAAATATCGCATGGTATGTAAGTTGTAAAACCCATTTGTATTACAAAATTGCAAATAATTATGCATAGTTTTTACAAACTCATATACATATCTGCGATCGCTTCTTGCGTAATCCCGATATACTTTCTTGTCGTAGAAATTGAAGAGTGAGAAAATATCTCGGACAGGTACACCAAGGCTCTTTCGCTCCTTGCATCTGCTTCATAGATGCGCTTGCCAAATGTTTTTCTAAGTGTATGCGAGCTTGCATTTCTTACAACTACATTATATTTTTTGAATATAAATTTTAACCGCTTATTTATGTAACTGATAGTTAGTTGTCCTCCCCAACGGTTACAAAAGATAAAATCATTTTCATCAAAATTATATAGTTCATTTAAGCAAAAGCTAAGCGCGGTTGTTACATTCGGATTAATTGTAATCCTTCTTATCTTTTTTGTTTTTTGTTCGGTCAGCACCAGCTCTTCTTTGCCAATGACATCAACCCATTTAATGGAAAGCAAATCACCAATACGCAAACCAAAGTAACAACCTACGGTTATCAATAAATAATCTCTGTAAAGTTTATCTTGTTTTAAACGTAATGCTAAACCGATCATGGTATTCCAGTCCATACCGGAAGTTGCTGTCTGTTTTTTTCTCATGGCGAGTATATTTTATACACGAGTATAGCCGTAAAAAGCGGCAATAGTCCTCTTTTTAGTGTTTTTATCAGTAACTGGGACAATGGATGAGTGCCATTTTCTTAAGTAGCTGGTTTCCAATCATAGTCCCGCTAATATAATTAGTGGGACAATTTTGGTTCTAATTTATCTGGTTGAGTTATATGAAAACACCTTTGTATAATTATAAAATAGGGATATGCAGCAATGAGGTAAACTGATTTTAATTTCTATATTTCGAACCTGAAAATGGTTATGGCCTCTGTGAGAAAGACAGCATATACAAGAAAAGAGATAGTTGACTTTATAATAGAGAACGGATATACTTCTATTGCATCAAAGAATAAAGATGTTGACAGGGTATTTGAAGTATTTATCAAATTTAGTTTTCCCCCTATTGAAATTGTAAGAACACTTGAATTGATTCAGCATACGAGCCTTGAAAGTATCATCGGCACGGAATTATTCAACGAATGGTGTAAGTTTTCAACATGAAAATCGACTTAGGGCAATATTGCTCTAAGTTGTCATAAATTACTTAAAAAGTATAAAGTGATAATACCTATTTGTATTATGTGAAATATTTTTTTGTGATTTATAGCTCAAATAAAACACAAATATTTTCATTCCAAAATTACTTCAAAAACAAATTTATTAGCGTTGGCAAGGCTTCTGCTTTGTTCATTTTGTTCACTCGTTAGCAAGTTGTTTAATACGTTCAAAACGTTCATTGAATCCACTTTGCTTTTGTTGTCCATTACGCAATACGCATCAATGTAACTACTACATTCGGGCATTATTGAATAAAAATGCTGTCGATCAGAATCAAAGAAAAAATTGAAAAGGAATTCGGTAAAGGCTCAATCAAGTATGCAAAAGACTGTGATGCTTTATCACAAGCAATAGCAAACAAGTGTAACTGCAAGGTCAGTTCGTCAACCCTGAAAAGATTGTTTGGCATTAACAAAAGCGGTGTAGGTTCTCCCAGAGGGTTCACGCTTGAAGTATTGGCTAATTATATGAACTACCATTCATGGGAAGATATGCTCAGAGATATTACCAACGCGAATAAAAAGAAAATCCAGCCGCTTCAAACACTTATTTCTAAGGAGCTAAGCGCAGGAGCTAAATTCTTAATTTCTTTTAGCCCACAATCCTATATAGCCATCGAATACATAAACAACAACCGTTTTAAATTGCTTCTGCAAAACCGAACGCCTTTAATGGTAAATGATGTACTTGAAATAACAAAAGTGGAAACACATGTTCCATTACTAATAAGAAAAATCATACGAAATGACATCATACATGCAGAAATCATCTTAGGAAAAATAACCGGTGTAACAGAAATAAAAAAATACAGTAACAATCTAAAAACCAAATAACATGAAAAAACCGATAACTATTCTAAGCATTAGCCTAGCGCTAATAAATCTTACCGGCTGTAGCAACAAAACGAAGGAGGTATGCGATTGCCTGAAAAAGGCGGCTAATACCTACATGGTTCAGGGAGAGAAGCCGTCCGACTACGAGCTATATAAGATGTGCGACCAGTTCGACGGCACACTGAAAAATTCCAGCGTTGATGATAAAAGAATAATCGAACAAGTTATGGATACGGTAAAGCAGCATATCGAGGGTAAGATACTATTTGCCGATGTTGAGGATATTAAGTTTCCAAATATTCCGTGTGGTGATGCACTCCAAAAAGACCTAGATAGATTTTCAGATGAGCGCATAACCGAACAAGGAAAGTCTAAAGTAATGGAATACTATCTCAAGAACAGAAATTTTGAGTGTACAATGGTTGTTACCGGCGCAATAGAAAATACACAGGTGAAAAGTTTAATGGGAGAACTATTTGATGATGTGGATGATCCTAAATATTATCAGGTGACGGACGGAAACATTTATGTTAATGGTTATATTTATAATAATGGGGTCATTTATGATAATTTTCTTTTGACGCTAATGATTCCTGAAAAAGACGGGGCTAAAATTCTTTCGGCAGTAAGTGCCTATAATTTGGATAAATCTAATAATCGTGTTAAGGATTTCACAAAGAACATATTTAGGCAAATAATTAAGTTCAATGCAACGTATAGCGAAATCGTGCAAAATGGATTAGGTGCTTTGAGACCTGTTTTTAATGCAGTTTCTTATGAATTTGTAGCGCCTAATAAAGAAACTGATAAAGCTGAAATAGACGGGCACAAATGCTTTTTATTTGAGCCTTATGTCCCTAAAAAGGATAAGCCGTATGTTTCTTCGGATACAACTAAGTCAGATGGCATGGCATATTAAAGAATGCGTTAAAAATTAAAAAAAGCAAAGCTGACCTTTTTAAACACACCAGCACTATGTTTGAAATATAACTGATAGGCAAATTACACTTAGGAATAACCATTTAAAATAAAAAACCATGAAAAAACCAATGAAATTATTTAGCGCAGTGGCAGTATCTACTTTATTAGCAATAACATCATGTAGTTCTAACAAGGCGAGTAGCGATTGTGATAAATTTCTTAATCAGTACGAGGATTACATGAATAAATACCTTGATATAATTAAGAAGGCTCAAGAAGACCCAACTAATACTGAGCTATTAAGCGAGATGACAAAATTAACTCAGGAAGGCACGCAGTTTCAAACTACTAAACCAGAAGCCTGTAAAGACGACAAAGAGTTTTTATCAAAACTCCTAGCAATTCAAACCAAAATGGCAGAACGCGCCAAGTAAATAAGATAAGGAACAGGCGCATAAAGAAAAAGCACTTTAAAAATGGCTTTTTTATTATTCACATTTCAGTGATAGAAGATATAGTATCAATTTAAAAATTAAATAACATGAAAAAAACAATCACACTTTTGGCGATTCTATTTTGCCTGCATATAAACTCACAAAATATAATGACTATTGCCGGAAACGGATCAGGTAGTTATAGCGGAGATGGAGGGGCAGCTATTACGGCTAATATAAATTTGCCATATGCCGTAGCCTTTGATGCAGCGGGCAATATGTATATTGCTGATGTAAATAATTTTCGAATACGTAAGGTAAATAAAGTCACTGGAATTATAAGCACATTTGCAGGTAATGGGATTTCAGGTTATAGCGGAGATGGTGGTCAAGCTACTAATGCAAAGTTAAATTATCCAAGCAGTGTGGCCTTTGATGCCGCAGACAACATGTATATTGCTGATAATTTTAATCATTGCATACGTAAAGTAAACACATCCGGTATTATTAGCACTTTTGCCGGTAGCGGAATAGCAGGATATAGTGGAGATGGTGGAACGGCTACTTCTGCAAAATTAAATTATCCAGAAGGATTAACCATTGATAATTCAGGAACCGTTTATGTTGCTGATGCAGCTAATAATCGAATAAGAGAAATAAATATATCAACTGGTATTATAAAAACTACAGCAGGAAATGGAACAGCTGGTTTTAATGGAGATGGTGTAGCTTCTACTACTGAGTTAAGCTTCCCAATCGGAGTATCTTTCGATGCTAACACAGGCTATTTATATATTGCCGATAGGGATAATAATAGGGTAAGGCTTTGTAACGGTGGTGTTGTAAACACTGTAGCCGGGAATGGAGGTGCTGGTTTTAGCGGAGACGGAGGACAGGCAACAGGATTTGGTTCGGAATTATGGTACCCAAGCGGAGTAGTTCGTGACGCGGCAGGCAATGTGTATATTGCTGATAATGGTAATCACCGTATACGCAAAATAAATACAGCAGGTGTTCTGAGCACTTTTGCAGGAAACGGAACAGCGAGCTTTAGCGGAGATGGAGGTGCAGCTACTGCTGCTGAATTAACTAATCCAGAGGGTGTAGCTATTGATACTCAGGGAAATTTATATATTTCTGATTCAGGTAATAATAGAGTTCGTTTTATTTGCAACTCTGGTATAAACATAACCGTGAATTCGCCGGGAATATGTGCTGTTGCTGGAGCAACAGCTACCTTAACTGCAAGCGGTGCAAATACTTATACCTGGAATACTGGCGCAACTGGTTCTGCTATTACAGTTTCTCCAACGAGCAGTGCAAACTATATTGTCACAGGAACAAGTGCAAATAATTGTGCAAATCCAACTACTTCTACGGTAACAGTACATTCTTTGCCGGGTATTGCAGTAAATACGGCAATAATTTGTGCAGGCAATCAAACTACTTTGGTAGCAACAATTACTAATACAGTATTAACTACATGTGCTTGGAGTAATGGTACAACTGGTATTTACAATGTAGTTTCGCCAACAGTAACCACAAACTATACCACTACAGCTACAGATGCCAATAATTGTAAAAATACAGCTACGACTATTGTAATTGTAAATCCTTTGCCAACTGTAAGTGTAATAAGCAATACAACTAATTTATGTACAGATAGTACAGCTATTTTAACTGCTAATGGTGCAAATACTTATACGTGGAGTACAAGTGCTACAACAACAACAATCGCAATTACACCAAGCGTTACTACTACTTATACGGTAACTGGTAAAGATGGAAATGGTTGCATAAATGCAATAACCTTAACGCAAACAGTTACTAATTGTAGTGCATCGGGTATTGATAAAATAACAAATAATAATGAGGTAAATATTTACCCCAACCCAAACACCGGCACTTTCATTATTGAAACAAACACTTCTGAAAAACAAACCTTGAAAATATTTGATATAAACGGAAAACTTGTTCTTAGTCAATTTATAAATGATAAAACAAATATTGATGCAAGCGGTTTAAATGCCGGTGTTTATAATATAAGTATCCTTGGTAACGCTGGTATAATATATAAAAGAATGGTCATAGTAAAATAGTCTAATTGTATGGCAAACAGAAGGAGCTACGACACCAGAATAAAATACCTGGCACGCGAAGGACTGCTGCCGGAAACATACCGAAAAAATATTCACAGAAGTTTAATCTGCAAATGGAAACAAGAACCGGTGGAAAAATATATCGGCTATGAGCTGAATACAAACATAGAAGAACTGTATCAGTTGATGAAAGCAGTCTCCGAAGACCAGCGACTGCAAAAAGCTGTAAGAGGCATTTACCGTATACAGAAAACACTAAAAGATATTATTGGAAAAGGATCTGATTATGTAACTATTAACAATCTGAGATGTAAAATCAGATGATGGCACTTCTTTGGCATCAGCTTCTTGGTCTGTTTTTTCTACAGGCTTTGCTATAGGTTTCGATTCGTCTTTGGTTTAAGGTTTTGTCTCTTCTTTATCATCAGCGTCATTCAAAGCAGGTTTCGGTGATTCTTTGGCATCAGCTTCTTTGTTTATAATTTTTACTGGAGCAGAAATACTTTCATGCCATTTTTTAAATAGTACAACTTTGAGAAAATCATTTATCAGGAAGGAAAAAATTAATGTATAACCAATTATAATGAAAGTTTGAGTTAGTGGAATCGCTTTAAAGCCCAACAGCCCGAACGTAGAAAGGATTACTCCCAGAACCATATCAGCAATTAAAAGAAGTAAAAGTGTTTTGCTTGGTGCAGAGTTCCAAAAATGTTTTTTCTCTCTGACTACAAAGATTGAAAACAATGCAAAAAAGAGTAAAAGCTCAAAGCAAAACGTGTTGAGTGATTCATTATCCGATTTTAAATTGAAATAATTCAAACCAATATAAAGAAGCCCAAATGCCTCAATAGTCATGATTGAACCAATCACTATACCAATTTTAGCCAATGCCGTTATATTCCATTTTGCTGGTTTTGCTGATGGTTTTACATTATCGGTGGACAAAGATATTTTCACAAAATCAGTCATGAAAATCATCAACAGCATCGCAGTAGCAGACATAATGAATTTTCCAAGTATCAGGAAAGCAACGACAATAAAACACGTTTTTAAAATAGTTCTTGCAATTTTATTCAGTATCCAGGTGTTTATGCGTTCATACATCATTCGTCCTACTTTAATAGGGCTCATGATATTTGTTAAACCTTCTTCCGTTAGCACCATACTGGCAGCACCTTTTGCCACATCTGTTGCACTACTTACAGCAATTCCAACTTCGGCTTGTTTTAACGCAGGTGCATCATTTACACCATCACCAGTCATGCCAACGATATGACCTTTTGTTTGAAATGCCTTTACAATATCATATTTATCTTCCGGATAGATTTCTGCCAAACCGCTATTTTTTTCTAATAGCTCCATAAGATTTCCTTTATCTGCTTTTTTAAATTCAGGAGCCTTTATTATTGTACCTCTTAAATCAACAGCTTTTGCAATTTCCATAGCAATAGGAAGTGCATCACCTGTGAGCATTTTAACGAATACTCCTAACTTTTCAAGCTCTTGTATTAATTCTTTCGAATCAGTTCTTGGGGGGTCATGTAATGCTGCTAATCCAACAAAGTCTGGTTTATCTTTTCCATTTGATTTAGCAACAGCCAAGGTTCTGTATCCCTCTTTTGCATAATCATTTATCTTTACCTCCCAATCAGATATAGATTTTTCATCTAACCCACAAGCCTGTGCAATAATCTTAAACGAACCTTTCATCACACTGAATTCTTGGTCACCCTTTTTTATGGTTGCTTCTGTTTTACGGTTTTTGGCATCAAAGGGAATAAAAGTTTTTTGTACGAATGTATCATTTAAAATATTTTTCTTTTTTGCAGAATTGATAAATGCCATATCTATAGAATCGTGATTTGCTTCTTGAGAAGCTAACGCACCATAGAGTAAAACATCATCTTCCTTATAGTCTTTGGCGGACTGGAGTTTCGCTACGGATAATTTGTTCATGGTTAGCGTACCCGTTTTATCTACACACAAAATATCCATACTTGCCGCATCATCTGGAGCATTTAACCGGGTAACTAAAACACCTTGCTTAACTAATTCTTTTGACCCTAAAGCCATACAAACTGTAAACATGGCGCTTAGGGCTACAGGTATAGCTCCAAGCAATAACACCAACATCAGAGGCAGAATTTCTAACAAATTAATTCCTTTGAAAAAAGCAACAATAAATGCTATTAGTAATAAGGTTCCAACTATCAGTAAAAGCCATCTTACGACTTTGGATATTATTTCGTCAATATGCGATTTTGGCTTGGCTGTTTTCACCAATTCAATTGTTTTACCAAATTTTGTATTGGCTCCTGTTAAGGTTACCATTCCTGTACCTTCTCCTTTGGTAACTATTGAACCTGAATAAATAACTTCCTCCGTTTTCTTTTCTATTTCGAGTGATTCACCTGTTAAAGCAGATTGGTCTATGCTTATTTCTCCCTGAATGATTTTTACGTCAGCAGGCACAAAATCTCCTTTTCTTATTCTGATTATATCACCGGGAACTAATTCTCTTGCGGCTAACGTTTTCCATGCTCCGTCCCTTAAAAGTTTAACATTTATCTGTAATTTTTTCTTTAATGCTTCAACTGCATTGGCAGCATTGTATTCCTGAATAAAACCTATTATAGCGTTAAATAGTAACAACCCTAATACGATATAGGCATCTGAGTGCTTATGTAAAAACCATGAAAGAATTATTATTAATTCAAGCATCCATGCGCTAAGCCCCCAAAATTTCTTTAAAAATAAAAGTACCGGGTTCGCTTTTTTACCCTGTACCTCATTATAACCATACTCTTTTAGACGGCTTTCAGCTTCGCTCTGATTTAACCCTTTAGCAGGGTCAGTATTAGCCTGTTTCACATTATTTTTAGCATTCATTTTTTCCGAATTATTTTTTCTTAAAATCTGATGCCATGCCATAATATTAAAACGAGTAATTATTTCGTCATTCTATAACTTGTAACAAAACAAATTAAACAAGAGTATCCTATTTCTTTTTAATAATTTCTTCTTCTTTTTTTTCGTTTTTAGGAGCTTTAAGGTGTTCTTTTTTGACAAAAGGTTTATCAGACTTTGTTTGCTGCTTTTCTTTGTTTGATTTTAGATTTTTTTCTTCATGATACTTTACACGTTCATCTTTGCGCAATTCCTTCCTGCCTTTTGCGGAAGTTTTACTTGGAATTTCGCTACGAGTACCTGCCTTATCCTGTGCATTACCATTCAGATACGCAAATAAAAAAAAGCTTAATGTATATTTTGCTGCTGTTTTCATAACTATTATATTAAATTTTTACTCCAAATTTTATACTTAATATTTATTTCAATTTTAACCTATATACTAAATTATAATCTGCTTATTGTACTTGGTGCTATAGTATTACAAGAGTGGTTAGTCATATAAAGCTAATTGTTACAGAACTATTATAATAAGTTACATTATTCACACATGCTAATCTCTTTTTTTTGAATTAAGTACCTGATAAATTTTGTTTTTCGTATTAGTTATAATATATATAATAACAAAATCAATAAAAGAGGGAATTTTGTTTTTTTGTTTTGGCTTCATACGTATAAATAGTTATTGTTAAATTAGATTGTTTTTTCAATACATAATTTTACTCGATTATATATTTATTTTAGATAATAGTCTTGCAGATTTTCATTCATTCTATTTAATTTATTAACGAAAACATTAACCTCTTTTTTTCCTGTATCCTTAAACGCTATATCTATTACATAAGAATAGACCTTCTTAATTCGAGGAAGCGCTTTTCGAGCTTTTGGAGTCAACAGTATAATTTTCCCTCGTCTATCTTCTGGGTTACGAACCCTTCTTACATAACTAAATGATGACAAGTAATCAATCATTTTCACCATAGTTACCTTATCAATATATAATGTTTCACAAATATTTTGTTGTGTTAATTTTTCTTTGGAAGTGTCAAGCAGAATAAGGATGATATAATATTTATCAATATCAGTTTTTTTCAACCTTTTTGAAACTACTGCATTAAATAATCTATGAAAAACCACTAACTTTTTTCCAATCAATAAAGTATCCATTCCGTTAAATAATAAATTGTATTCATTTATTCTTTGCTGCTTTCAGCCTCATTTTTTTCTTAAAAACCGCTATTTTTTTTTCATATGTTGTTATTCTTTCCCTATAATGTTCTATTCTCTTATTAATAAATCCTATTCTTTTATAACAAGTCGCAATAATTTTACTATTAGCGGCTAATCTTCTATTACAAGCTGCAATTCGCACTTTTAAGGGTGTTTTTAATTCAGCACCACCCATTAAATTTTTCGTGTAAACCGTTATTTTTTCATTGTCATCCAGCATTTTTTCTGCGCAAGACGTTATTCGTTTATTATAAAATGCAATAAGACTCTTACACGCTACTATTTTTTTATTACACACCTCTATTCGTCCTTTATAATCAGCTATTCTTTTATTGTAATCGATCATTATTTTTAATAACTATTCTATTAAAACTCCTAACTCTTTACAACGCGCTACAATTTTCAAATACTCTTCAACTGGGTTTTCTTTATCCCACAGGCAACTATTAAGCCCCATACCGTAAAAACCCAATTCCACTATTTTTTCAATTATTTTTATGTCAACCCCTCCAAGCACTATGATTTTTTCTTTTGATTTTTTAATAGCTGCTTTAAGTCCATCTTCATAGTACCCACTTTGATAATGTCCTGTTATAGGATCAAAAACTGGCATCAGAAACACATAATAAAAATTCATCTCTTTTTTCTCATATAAAGTCGCCAATTTCTTATGAGATGTCGTTTTAATTAATATTTCCGCCCTTGACACCAACATTTTTTCTCTCCACCAGTTCCTGAAATTAAGCTCAAGGTCTTTATTTGAATAATGTACACCTAGTACATTAAATGTACGTGCAAGTGTATGATGGGAGTGAATAATAATCCTATTATGAAACTGCTCGGGTATTTTCTTTATATATTCTTTTAGCTTTTCCTTTCCATAAAAAGGTTTTCTAATATGATACATAGTAAGCCCGTTTTCAAATAGTTCGCTAATTATTTCGTGCTCCTCTTTAAAATTATTAGTTGGAGATATAACAACAATTTTCATAAACTGTTTTCGGTTTTATATTACGTGTATTTAGATTCTTAATATTTAGTTCAAGTATTTTCTTCTGACTTATATTTTAGCCCTTTATTTTTATTTTCGCTATAACCTCGTTGATTTCTTCTCAATTCAGCTTGTTTCATTTGTATTATAAACGAATTAACTACGCATAAAATTCCCACGGCTAAAAACAACAAAATAAAAATCCATTCCAAGTCCGAGGTTTTTATCATAAAATGATAAATAGGTATCATTATAAACATAACAAAGGCAAAAATTAAAAAAGTAGTTTTCTTTTTTTGTTCAGCTATCATTTTATTTATACTATTTCTATTATTACTCCACCGGACATAGCTATATAATAATTAGTGCAAAACATGCCAATCAAAATCAAAAGAATATCCGGTTTATCTTCGAAAACTATATCGTAACTGTATTTAAATTTTGCCCAGTTAAAACTGGGCATAAATCGAATGATTTCCCGTCCGGTGTTATTTTCAATAATATATTTACTATTTAACATGCTTTTTCTTTTAAAGATGTATTTCTGCTCATCTATAAAATCAATAACCATTTGCCCATTTAGGTTCATTTTAAAAGTGGCTATCTCTCTATCCTTTTTTAATGCCATGTAGCTTGTACTCAAAAAATTTGTTGGTTTTATTTGGTAAGATGAAGCATCATCTATTTGTATTTCGGCTGACTGAGGAAAGTAATTTTTATAACTTAATTTTCCCAGCTTTTTATCGCCTTCATAAAGATCGAAGTTTTTAGCATCTGTACATATAGATTTCATTTTGTATTGGTTTTATAGTTAAGTAAATTGTCTCGAATCTTTATACATTATCTCATTGTTTGAGTTCACTATTTTTCGTCCAATAACAATAACATCCCATCTTTATTTTTTAATATATAACGCTCTTTTGCAACATAACTAGCTACTAAAACTTTGAATTGATAATTATTTTCATTGTAGTCAAATTCGATTGATTTTGTAATGTCGTTCCATTTGTATTTAACAGCTTCTATTAAATTGTTTGCGTTAAATTTTATTTCATCCTTTTCGATTTTCATTTCAAAGGTTTGAACCATAAACCCATTGTCTTTCTTAATTATAGGGCATAAATTGCAAACTGTAGTTGATGATTTATCTGCTAATTCAAAAGGACAGTTTACTTTCCATTCTCCAAACAGTTCTTTTTGTCCAAACGACGACTGAAACAGTAATGTTAGTAAAGGCATGAATGTGAAAAATCTTAATTTTGTCATACACAATAGTTTTTATTTCATCAATTTTAAATAAGTCTACCTATCGAAATAGCACGAGCGATATTGTTCATCATACAAATGCTATCACCGTTTATTTTAATTAGATAAAGAAACCGGCACTAAGAGAAAAAAAGAGCCTCTAATATTATTTTTGTTATCTTTTCTAACATTTAATTGCGTGGCTTGAAGATTTAATTTAGTAATCAATAATAGCCCCATCTTTAATTTCATCACTGCCTTGTTTTATAACCGTATCGCCTTCTTTTAAATCACCGTAAACTTCTATTTTATCTTTTGTTTTATTTCCTTTTTGAACACTTACCCAATGCGCTATTTTATTGGCATCAACTTTTATAACAAAGCATTTTTCCATATTAGTTACAATAGCTGTTTCAGGCACAAATAAACTTTTTTCATTTCGCTGAGAAGGCAGACTAACTGTTGCGTACATTCCCGGCATTAATTTGCCATCTGCATTGTCTATTAAAATTTCTATAATTTCTGAGCGAGTTTTTGTATCCACATTTTTAGATAAGCGATTTATTTTTCCTTTAAACATACTATTAGGAAAACTTTTTACCGCAAAGTTTACTTCCTTACCCTCTTCAATTTCTGCAATATATTTTTCGGGAATTGCAATATGTAACCTAAGCTTACTTTCATTTTTCATTTTCAATATAGGAATAACCGAGCGTTCCCCCGGACCTACAAAATCGCCCGGGGCAAGTTGCCTGTCGGTAATAATTCCATCAAAAGGGGCTATAATTTTTAAGTACGACGCCGTTTGCTGTGCCGCATTGTAATGCACGCTTGCTGCTACCACCTGCAAACTATCGGAAGTAGTATGTGCTTTGGCATATTCTATATCGTTAGCAGATACAGCACCCGGTGTTTTATTAGTTTGTAACAACCTTTTATAATTTGCCTGCGTAGCACCAAAAGTAGCTTCTGCCGATTTCATTTTTGAGTAGGCTTCAGATAATTGACTTTCAATTTCAGGGGCTTCTAATTCTACTAATAACTGCCCTTCTTTTACCCTATCGCCAATATCTACATGAATAATTTTTATATAGCTATTTATTTTAGGAAACATATCTGTTCCATAAAAACTTTCTAATTCGCCCGGAAACGTAAGCATATTTTCGGGTTGTAGTAATTCTACCTGTGCAACTTCCACTGTTAGTTTTTCCGCACTATCTGTTTTTTCTTCCTGTTTTTTTGAAGAAGAGCAAGCGCATAACACTATAACAGATAAACAGAAAAGAGCCGTTGATTTTAAAATAGGTTTCATTATAAATTAATTTAAAGGTTGGTTAAAGCTTACTTGTTTATTTCCTTCGTCGTAAAACTCGCTTTCTGCATCTTCAGGGTTTAAAGAAGCAGATTTGAAAGCGGTTTTTCTTTGCACGGAAGCAAATACTACCGGCAACACTAAAAGTGCGGCAAACGTTGAAGATATAAGTCCGCCAATTACCGCAATGCCAAGAGGTGCTGTTTGCTCACCCGATTCACCCAGCCCACTTGCCATAGGCAACATGCCCACTACCATGGCTATAGATGTCATTAAAATGGGACGTAACCTAACTGCCCCTGATACTCTGGCAGCAGTAATTGCATTTTTATATTCTAAGCGCAAATGCTCTGCATTAGTTACTATAAGCACCGCATTAGCCACTGATACACCTACCGACATGATAATGCCCATGTAAGATTGCAGATTTAAAGTGCAACCTGTTATTATTAATAATAAAATAGAACCAGCCAGTACAGCCGGCACAGTAACTAAAATAACAAAGGCTACTTTAAACGATTGAAAGTTTGCAGCCAACAATAAAAAGATAACTATGATGGCTAATAGTAAACCAGATTGTAAACTCGATAAAGTTTCTTGTAACAATTTAGCTAAACCTTTTATTTCAACTACCGAGCCCCTGGGTGGATCACCTGCTCGTTTTATGGCTTCTGCTACTGCTGATGTGGCTGTCCCTAAATCTTTTTTATGAATGTTAGCAGATACGGTAATTATTCTGCGAGGACCTACCCTATCATATTCTGCCGGAACGGTATCAGGAATTATATCAGCTACATCGCCTAAGGTTGGTCTCAATTGCCCTTGCACTAAAGGAATGTCCTCCAAGTCGGCTACGGATTGCATTTGATACTCGGGTACCTGCACTTGTACCTGATAAGCAAAACCTTTTTTTGAATCGAGCCATAAGTTTTTTGCAGTAAAACGACTGGAAGAGGTTGCTGCTACTAACGACTTAGCTACATCATCAGGGCTTAAACCCATTTGTGCTACACGCTCTCTATCCATTTTTATATTGACTACAGGGTAGTTAAGTGGTTGGTTAATTCTTATATCTCGCAGGTAATCAATCTTTTTTAATTCGGTTATTACTTTCTTCGCATATTTTTGACCATCTTCCAAACTTTTTCCACCAATCATTATTTCAATGGGTGTAAGAGCTCCTTGACTCATTATCTTATCCGTCAATTCTATCGGTTCAAAAGAAATATGTACATCGCCAACGTGTGCTTTTACTTCTTTACGAATGCTTTCTTTTAAATCATCTAAATTTTTTACATGATACTCATGATTTAAATCTACCTGCAATACAGCTTCATGAGGTCCTGAGTTAAAAAGATATAAAGCATTAGTTCCGTAACTGGATGGTGTGTTACCAACAAAAGCAGAAGTGATGGCTACATTTTCTTTACCAACCATGCTTTTTATTATTTGTATAATTTTTATTACTCTATCCTCAGTACGCTCTATGCGCATGCCTTGCGGACAAACAACACGTAACTGAAACTGTCCTGAATGGGTAAGTTTTGGCATCATATCCTTTCCAATAAATACAGCACCAATAATTAATACAGAAAAACTGGCAATTAGATAAACCGTAATTACTCTTTTTCGTTTTAGTAAGTATCTATCTAAAACTTTTAGATAAGAAATTTTAAATCGTTCAAACGGGCTTATTTTTTTAGCATGTTTGCGACCAAATTTTTCTACAGTTTTTTCTTCCTTTTTGCTCAAGTCAGGAAGAATCTCTATTTCATGGTGCGTTTGTTTTTCATGTCCTTTAAGCCACCAGTTTGATATTACAGGGACTAGGGTTTGTGATAATAGAAAAGAAGCCAACATAGAAAACCCTACGGCTAATGATAAAGGAAGAAACATGCCACGAGGTACACCGTTCATTAAAAAAGCAGGGGCAAACACAGATAAGATACATAGCAGGATAAGTAATTTAGGAAATGAAAGCTCTACACAAGCGTCAAAAATGGCGCGCGCTTTTGTTTTCCCCATATCTAAATGCTGGTGTATGTTTTCTATAGTTACGGTTGATTCATCAACCAATATACCTATGGCTAAGGCTAAGCCTGATAAAGTCATGATGTTGATGGTTTGCCCGCAAAGATTTAATAATAAAACCGCAATGGCTATAGAAATAGGAATGGTAACAATAACAATAAGTGAACTGCGCAAATCACCCAAAAACAAAAATACCATTAGACCAGTAAGTAATGCACCAATAATGCCTTCGGTAGCTAAACTATTTACCGAATTTTTTACATAAACAGATTGGTCAAATTCATAAGATAGTTCAACATATTCAGGTAATAATGCTCTCATCTCTGATAGCTTTGCTTTTAAAGCATTTACCACATTCATAGTGCTGGCAGCCGCCGTTTTGGTTACAGGTATATATACCGAGCGTTTGCCGTTTATTAATGCATAACCAACTGTTACATCAGCAGCATCTTCTACTGTTGCAACATCTCTTAAGAACACCGTGGTACCGGCACCTTTTTTTAGCGGTATTCCTAAAAACTCTTCTACTTTATCAATGGTTGTGTTTGAAGGAGTCATTAAAGTATAATCTCCAACACGCAAATTTCCGGCTGGTGACACCTGATTGTTTTTTGTTACAGCTAATACAATTTCGTCGGGTGTAAGCTCATAGCTTTTCATCCGTTCAGGGTCAACACGAACTACGATAGTTCTTTCATTGCCACCAAAAGGAGGAGGGGAGGAAGCTCCGGGTATTTGAGAAAACAGTGGGCGTATTTTAGTAGATGCCAAATCTTGCATCTCATTAAGGGTAGCTTTTTTGCTGCTGAACACCAATTCTCCCACGGGAAGACTGGAAGCATCAAAACGCACTACAGTTGGCGGCACAGTACCGGGAGGCATATAACTCATCACTCTACTCACCTGGTTAGCCACCTCACCGGCTGCCTGTGCCATATTTACATCTTCATAGAAAGTACATTTTACCAAACATAAGCCTTGTATATTTTTTACATCAATATCCTTTATACCCGATACATATAATAACTGGTTCTGATAACGGGTAGCTATAAAGCCTTCCATTTGTTGTGGGGTCATACCACCGTAAGGTTGTGCAATATATATGGTAGGTAAATTAAGCTTAGGAAATATATCGATAGGAATATTAAATAAAGCCAAGATCGAAAAAATTACCAAGCCCAGAATAATTACCAAAATGGCAATGGGTTTTGATAGAGCGGATGCAATTAATTTTTTCATAAAGTTTATTTATTTGGCTTTAACAGAATTTAAAAACAGATTTATATCGCCGGCTGCTGCTGCAATTGAAAGTAGCGACCTCCAAGTGTTGTTATACGTGATAGAATAATCGGCTTCTGCTCTGGCAAGTATGTATAGATTTTGACTTAATTCTACTAAGGTACCGAGCCCGCTTTGATAACGCGCTTTAGATTGGTTAAAGCCTCCTGAAGCCGCATTTACCTGTATAGGAGCTTCTTTAGCTTGCTCAATGGCAAGGCTTAATTGTGCATTAGCGTTTTCAAGTTGACTATTTAAAGTTAAACGTGTTTCATCTAATAAAGCATTATCTTTTTGTACTTCGTACATGTGGCTTTTATAATCATGCGTTATCCTGAAAATATCTGTTACGTTCCAAAGTAAATAAGCTCCTATCATATAATTATAACGACTGTATTGAACACCATCCGAAAAATTGGATGAATTACCACCTGTGTTTGATATGCCAGAACCCCTTGCCATACCTGTTGCTAAATATTTTAAGGTTGGCAGATAAGACCTTTTTACCGCTTTAGCAGAAAACAAATCACTCTCTATTTTATTTTTATAAATACTGATAAGTGGGTTGTTATCTATAACACTTTGCGAAGTATTTACAATAGGTAAGGCAGAATTAAAAGACATGCTATCAACCACAAAATAATTACCTGTCATGCCTAAAAATTCACCGAATTTAATCTGCCAGGTTTTTTCGTCGCGCATACTGCTGAAGTAATTAATTTTTGCTTTAGAAACTTCTGCCGCCGAATAAGAAGAATCAACACCCGGTTTTAGTCCGCTTTCTACGGCTGCTTTAATAAGCCGGTTAATCTCCGTGGCTCTTTTTAAATTCTGAAACTGAACCTTGCGCAGTTTTTGATACACTAATACGAATAAATAAGCTTCGGTAACTTTTATTTTATGCTGAAAAATCTCATTCTGATATTCGGCATCAGCCATTTTTAACCTCGCTTCTTTTTCCTTAATGTTGGTATTTATTTTACCAAAAGCAAAAATAGGCCCTGTTAATACAGCTGTGGTAAATTGGGACGATGCTGCATTCCAATTTTGTGTAGCATTTACACCGCCTGATATAGGTATGGCTGTTCCCTCGTTGGGATAAAACTGACCTGTTAAGCTATTGGCGGTTGCGTAAGTTAGTTGTTCTTGTAACTGAAGTGAAGGGATATATGCCGTATGGCTTACTTTTACTTGTTCGTTAGCACTGTTTTTTTCGGCTAGGAATGCTTTAATTTTTGGATACCGGGCAACCGCAGTATCAATAGCAGTTTGTAAAGTTATTTGTAGTGTATCTTTTTTATTTTGTGCATTTATTTCAAAGTGCAACAACACAGAAACAAAAAGCAGTATACTTAAACGGAAAACAAGCGAATGTGTTTTTGTGGACATAATCATTATTTTTATGGAGCAAATAACGACTTACCACATTAAAACGAGATTAGAACGACATTAGGATAGGATTAAATTCAGCTTTTCGTCTACCATTTTCACAATATTTAACTAAATTAAGAGCCCATCTTAAAATTGTTATAAATAGTATTTAACTCAAGTGTTATACAGTACTAACTATTTTTCGTGCGCTTATACTCTCTTTATAGGCTTTGATTAAAAAACACAACTTTACAAACAGAGATGCATTTTCACATTTTTATGTTTACAATGTATTCAAATCTTTCTGTTATTTTCAAATCAATAATTTCACCATTCCAAACCTGCACTATCTTTAATTTCTCTTCGAGTGATTGCCTGCCGAAGCAATGCTCATAAACAGGCAAAAATTCTTTTAATTTGAACTTTTCTTTTGCTGCGGTAACGCGCTTTTGCAAATCATCTTCATTAGTCATTTTTGTTTCTTTTTTAAATAAAAACCCGTAAACCCTACTTTTTCTTTTGTAGCTTTTCTTGAGCCAGTTTTAGGTTGTTTTTATAAAGAGGTTCGTTTGTATTTAATCTAATGGCTATTTGAAAATCACATATCGAACCATCATAATCTTCTAAATTTAACTTCAACCGGCCTCTATTATTATAGGCTTCTGAATATTCAGGACTTAATTCAATTGCCTTATTGTAATCTTCAAAGGCTTCTGAATATTTTTTCATTTTTGCTTTTAAAAACCCCCTGTTATTATATGCTTCAGTATAATTAGGCTTTAATTTAATTGCTTTTGTATAATCTTTAATTGCTTTTCTTCTTCTTTTTAAATTCATGTTTATAACACCTCTGTTGTAATATTCTTCAGCTTCGGCTGGATTTAGCTCAATTCCTTCATCATAATCCCTTACTGCTTCTTTAAATTTATTTTGTTTCCCATAAAGAAAACCTCGTTCAAAATAACAATTGGCATTCTTTGAGTTAATCTCAATTGCCGTATCACAATCCTTTATGGCGTCTTCATATTTACCTAATTCACCTTTTAAAACAGCTCTATTTATATAATGTTCTTCAGAAGAGTTGTGTTTAATGAAGAAATTTTCATCTTGTATTTTTAAATTTATAAGTTGGTAATAAGGACCGTCTTGGTTTTGCGCCTTAACGAAAACAATAAAAAGGGAAAATAAAAAAACAAATACTACTCTCATTTACTGACAAAGTAATGATACTGACATTAAAATCAGATTAAAATAGGATTAGAACGGCATTAGATTTTGCTTAGTGCCTTAGAAAAGTAAAATCAAATTGTATACTAATAGGAATTATGGGTTAGTAAAAATACACTTATCTCTGTTCCGTGATGGGGTTTTGACTTTACCTCTATTCTCCCCTTGTGAATATCAATAATTTTTTTTGTGAGTGTTAACCCTAGTCCATACCCTTCTTTCTTTCCTGTATTTATACCTCTGGTCATTGGATTAAATATTTTATCCATGTCAGTATTTTCAATGCCAATTCCTTTATCAATAATACTTACTTTTATTTCTTCACCAGTATTCATTTCAATTCGAAGAAATATTTTTTTTTCGTCAGAATATTTAATAGCATTGTCTATGATGTTGCTTATAGCTGTTTTTAATAAGTCTTCGTTTCCTACAACAGTAATATCATTACTTTCAATAGCATATCCATCGGATATAAATAGGTCAAATTCTTGGTTTCTATTTCTGTTTTTATAATTATCAATTATGTCTATTACTAGTTCAAGCAAATTAACGGGTACCAATTTTATTTGAGAATCAACACTTTCAATTTTTGATAATTGCAATAATTCATTGGTTAGTGTAATTGCTTTGCTAAGTTCTTTATAAGCCTGTGTTGAACTGCTTTTTATACTTTCAATATTTTTATCATAATTTATAGATGTTTCAAGTATACCTGAAATAGCGGATAGTGGTGTTCGTAATTCGTGTGAAGCATAAGATATAAAAGAACGTTGAGCCTCTACTAATGTATTGATTTTTGATAGCAACCCATTAAATGAATTTGCAACAATGGTAATTTCATCATTGTTTTTTCTTTCAATAATTTTTACATTCAGATTATTTGGGTTTATAGCTTCTATTTCATGCACCAATTTATTTAGAGGTTTTAATACTACATAAGAAAGTAAGTACCCTGCAATGGCTATCAAGAAAATCAAAATAATATTACCATATATTAATATTGATTTTAAATCATAAAGCATTTCAAACCCATCTTGATTATAAGCAGTTATAACGGCATATTTTTTTACTCCTTCATTAAAAAAAATCATTGCCAACCCATCTTTTTCATGCTGGTCACCTATTGTTTTATAATGAAAACGATATTCTTCTTTTGTATCAAGATTTTGAAAAAAAGCTTTATCGAAATTGTAATCATTTATAGGATTTATAAAAAATATTTTTTCTTTTTTTTGATCAAAAACATATTCAGATTGTTCGGGTATAGAAGTAATTACTTTTTCAGAAAGTGTATCATGCTTGTCGTATATTTCTGTTATATATGCAATTTTTTGTTTCAACCTATCATAAAAACTTTTTTCTCTATTGTTTTCATAAATAACATAAATATAAATGGAGAATAACACCATTAAAACACTTGATAAGAGAACAAATCCAAGAATTATTTTATTTTTTATCAGCATATTTTACTCTCTTAATACATATCCCATACCAACAACTGTTTGAAGTAATTTAGGTGAAAAATCTTTATCTATTTTTTTTCTTAAGTAATTAATATACACATCAATGATATTCGTATTCGTATCAAAATTCAAATCCCAAATTTTTTCCGCAATATCAACTCTACTAATGACTTTTCCTTTATTTATCATTAAATACTCAAGAAGAGTATATTCTCTGGCTGTTAAATCAATTTTTTTTCCTGACCGGAAAGCTCTTTTTTCTGAAATATTTAATTCTAAATCAGCTAAGGTTAATATTTTTTTATCTTCATTTAAGTTTCTACGTGTTAATGCTTTTACCCTAAGTAATAATTCTTTAAATTCAAATGGCTTTACTAAATAATCGTCGGCCCCTGCTTCAAATCCTGTTGTTTTATTATCAATGCTATCAAATGCTGTTAGCATGATGATAGGAATTTGATTGTTTTGTTGTTTAAATATTTTACAAAGCTCAAAGCCATTAATAACTGGTAGGTTTACATCTAATATAATTACATCGTAACTATCTTTCAAAAAAGACATTTGACCTGTTTGCCCATCATAAGCTATATCTAAAAGGAAACCCTCACTTTCAAACCCTTTTTTTATAAAGCCTGCAACAGCGTATTCGTCTTCAATAAGTAGTATCTTCATTTTAAATGCAAATATAAGCTGTATTTATAAGATTACTGAATGGATTAAAATGAGGCAGTTCGTCTCTTTTAAGATTTCTCGTTCATTTTAGTTTTATTAACAGAGTTCTAATTCATTCTAATACAGTTTTAACCTTATTTTAATCCTATTTTAATATAGCGTAGCTTTATTTGTTACCGTTAGTAATAAGTTTTATTTTATAAACAATATAAAGATGAAAACATTTGACATTAAAAAAATATTGGTTCCGACTGATTTTTCACAAACAGCAAGTAACGCATTGAGGCAAGCTATTCGGATTGCTAAAGTAAATAAATCGAAAATAAAATTACTCCATATCATAACTCCTTTATATTCGGAATCAAAACAATCGTCAACCAAATCTTCCGACGATAATTTTTATATTAATAAGGTAAAAAAGGCTGAAGAAGAATTAAAAAAAATTGTCAATGAAGTAGAAAAATCTAGCGATATAAATATTGAATATATTATTAAGTTAGAAGTAGTTATTGACGAAGCTATTTGTAACATGGTAAAAAAGGAAGAAGTAGATCTTGTTATTATGGGTACATATGGCACTTCCGGTATTAAGGAGTTTTTTGTGGGAAGCAATGTTTATAAAGTGGTGCATCACTCAACTTGTCCTGTTTTAACTATTCAGAAAAAATCAGGTAAATGGTGGGGATTAAAAAATATTATTCTTCCTATTCGTTTAGAAATTAGCTCCAGGCAGAAAGTGGATTATGCCGTAAATTTTGCCCGTGCGTTTGACGCTACAGTTTTTATTACAGGCTTTACTGAAGATAAAAATGAATCCAAGCAACTTAAAATACAACAATATGTAAATCAAGTAGAAAATTATCTTTCTAAACTTAACATAAAATATAAATCGACAACAATATTTGCTGTCAATTTTACGAAAGAGATACTTGCTCACGCTAAGAAAAATAATGCGGATTTAATTATAGTAATGAAAAGTCATCCTCATAGTCTGGACCAATTGATAAAAGGGTCTTACTCTCAGCAATTTGTTAATCATTCTACAATCCCAATATTAAGCATTTCTACTTTTTCAGACCCGGATATGATTAATAACTCCTATTTAATCGGCGATATACCCTTTTAATTGTTTTCTGTTCTATATTTAAAGGAAAAGTTATTTGCTACTAAGGACAGCGATTATTGCATTTTGTTTTCATAGCATCTAATTTATGGTACAAATATCGTTAAGCTATATTCAGTTATTGGGAACTTTTGTTCCATAACTGAATGATTTTTGTCATTTATAAACTAACTGAATTATTAAGCCTTGATATTAGGCGTTTTTTTTGCATAAACGAAGCCCAAAATAATTGTTGTAATTTTGCATTGCAGATTTAAGCAACTTCTTCTCTTTAATAATGGAAAAAATAAATTCAATATTCACAGACCCCGGTTTAAATGCAGAAATAGAAAAGAATGCAAGAACAAAAGAATTTAAAAAGGGCGAAGTTATCGTAAAACCGGGTGATGAAATAATTTTCATTCCGATTGTTATTAAAGGAAATATAAGAATAATTAGACAAGACTTAGATGGGTCGGAAGTGTTTTTATATCATTTATATCCGGGGCAAACATGCGCTATGTCTTTAACCTGTTGTCAATCAGGTAAAAAGAGTATGATTAAAGCTATTGCTGAAGATGACACGGAAATATTGCAAATCCCTGTAAAACTCACAGAAGATTGGTTCAAATTTCCTGAATGGAAAGCCTATATAAGTAGTAATTATAACAATCGTTTTGCAGAATTAATGCAGGTAATAGACCTTATTGCTTTTAGTAATATGGATAAGCAACTACTTCACTATTTACAAGAACGTTCAAAGGCTTTAAATACAAGAATTTTAGATATTACCCATCAAGAAATTGCTGATGAATTACATGCGCACCGTGAAGCTATCAGTCGCTTGTTACGCATCATGGAGCAAAAGAAATTGGTTAGATTAGGAAGGAATAGTATAGAGGTTTTAACAACTTAAAATACAATTTCAAATTATTCAAATGATATAAATCACCTTCTTATCCAACAAATGTTACCAAGTTTACTTTAACCATCCCATACCTTTGTTTCATAATCTTTAAAAAAATAGTTATGAAAAAAAACATGGGTAGTATAGACAAAGCTGTTAGAATACTGATAGCTGCTGCAATAATAATATTGTACTTTACGCACCAAATTAGTGGCACAATGGCTATAATAGGCTTGGTGTTATCAGGAATTTTTATTTTAACCAGCTTTATTAGTTTTTGCCCTCTTTATCTGCCTTTTGGCATCTCTACTCGTAAAAAGGAGTAAAATGGATTTTTATTACACAAAGCAGGCTGACTTTCAGCCTGCTTTTTTTATTTCTAAGAAAATGCAGCTTATCCAACAAATGTTCCAAACGAAGCTTTATTGATTTTCGAAATTTGTACCATAAATGAAAAACATAGTTATAAAATATAAGCTTGAATTAATCGGGGTAGCGTTAGGTTCAATTGCTGGATGGGGTTATTGGTATTTTGTAGGTTGCGCATCCGGCACCTGTGCAATTACGTCAAGTCCTGTAAATAGTTCCTTATATGGAGCAATGATGGGAGGAATTTTAGCTAGTATGTTTAGAAAAGATAAAAAGGAAGAAAAATCAAAACAATAAAAGCACAAAATCATGGATAACATCGAAAAATTAATCAAGTCAGGAAAAGCCACTATAGTGGATGTTAGAAGCTCATCGGAATTTATGGGTGGACATGTAGCAGGAAGCATCAACATTCCTTTACAAGAAATACCGAAACGCTTAGCTGAATTTAAAAAAATGGAGAACATTGTACTTTGTTGTGCATCGGGTAATAGAAGCGGGCAAGCTGATATGTACTTAAAACAAAATGGTATTACGTGTGAAAACGGCGGTTCTTGGATTGATGTTAATTGCTATTGTTAAACTTTAAAATAAAACACAAATGATACAAACACTAAAAAATATTTTCGGCATAGGCCCAAAAGTAGATATGGGAGAATTAATTGCTAAAGGAGCGATAATTATTGATGTAAGAAGTAAAGGAGAATATGCAGGCGGGCATCTTAAAAACTCAGTTAACATCCCCCTTGATTCATTGTCAGGAAACATTAAAAACGCAAAAAGCAAAGACCATCCCATTATTACTTGCTGTGCGTCAGGCATGAGAAGTTCTAATGCTAAAAGTTTTTTAAAAGGACAAGGATATACGAATGTTCATAATGGAGGTAGTTGGTTTAGTTTAAAAAAATATGAGAAATGAATACTATAAAAGCAACATTATTCTATAACTGGCATTTTATGCGAGTGCTTCGTTTAGGTTTAGGTGTTTTCATAGCGGTACAAGCTATTAAAACACATGATGCTTTTTCGGGATTGATAGCTACCTTCTTTTTATTTCAGGCAGTAACTAATACAGGTTGTTGTGGTAGTCAAGGTTGTTCAACATCAGTTCCAAAGAATAGTTCCGATAAAATTGAAGGTATAGAATTTGAAGAAATCAAAAGCAACAAATCTTAATAAAAACAATCATGCTTTCAGATATAGTAAAATCAACCACAGGAAATAAATGTCCACGCTGTCATCAGGGTAAGGTATTTGAAAACAATAACCCTTACAGTTTTAAAAACGGGCTTGCCATGAGAAATTCATGTTCTGCCTGTGATTTGAAATATGAACGTGAACCCGGCTTTTTCTATGGTTCTATGTATGTTTCTTATGCATTGATGTCGGGTATTCTTATTATATGGTTTTTGGTTGACCTTATTTGGTTGAATATGGATGCTATTATATTAATGACGATTGTAACTATAAATATGCTTGTTTTCTTTCCGATAATATTTAGATGGTCAAGATTAGTTTGGTTAAATTTCTTTTTCAAATTCGATAAAAATTACGAGACACATAACTCTCAAAAAATAATTACTACAACTTAAAATTAATAATCATGTCAACCTTTCAGGAACTCATAAATTCAGATAACCCCGTTTTAGTAGATTTTTCAGCCGAATGGTGCGGCCCTTGCAAAATGATGGCTCCCATTTTAGAGCAACTTAAAAGTATGATTGGGGATAAAGCCACTATTATTAAAGTAGATGTAGATAAAAACCCTGCTGCGGCAAGTGCATATAAAGTGCAGGGCGTTCCAACTTTGCTGATTTTCAAAAAAGGAGAAGTAAAATGGCGACAATCAGGTGTTGTACCTGCCGACCACTTAAAAAAAATGATTGAACTAAACCAATAAATTAAAGGCATGGAACATGTTTATGAAGTGTCAGTAAACTGGCAGGCAGATAGAAAAGGAGTTATGGGTTCTCCTGTATTAAATACAAAAATTGAAGTAGCTACTCCACCTCAATTCCCAAAAGGAATGGAAGGAATTTGGTCGCCGGAGCATTTATTTGTGGCTGCCATTAATAGCTGCTTGATGACAACATTTCTATCGATTGCAGAGAATTCCAAACTTGAATTTGTAAGTTTCGATTCAAAATCCGTTGGAAAATTAGAAATGGTGGATGGCAAATATATGATGAGTGAAGTCACCTTGATGCCTATTGTAACAATAAGTGACGAGCAACAAAAGGAGCGTGCAGAAAGAGTGCTTCAAAAATCAGAAGCTAACTGTTTAATTTCTAATTCTGTTAAATCAACGATTATCTTTAAACCTGAAATCAAAATAACCCAAGCCGTATGAAATCAAAGATTCACGAATTCAATAAAACAAAGCTAAAAAGCATTCGTAAAAAAATAATTTTAGCAAGCTTACTAATTGTAGGCATTTCAATTACTTCTTGTCAGAGTCAGACGAAAGGTAATTCTTCTAACAGATAAATACAACTATTCCAGTTGATGAGTTCGATAAGAAGCTATCTGAAACAAAGGATGTTCAATTAGTTGATGTGCGCACTCTGGAAGAATATCAAGAAGGGCATTTAAAAAATGCGCTAAACTATAATATTAATGGAAGCGATTTTGAGAATCAACTCAGTAAGCTTGATAAAACTAAACCCGTTATGGTATATTGTTTAGGCGGCGGTCGTAGTGCTGAAGCTGCTGAGATAATGGAGAAAAAAGGTTTTACTGAAGTTTATAATATGCAAGGCGGAATCATGAAATGGAATGCTGCTAATAAACCTACCGATAAAAACTCGGCAAGTCCGGTGAAAAAAGGAATGTCTTTGGCTGATTTTAATAAGCAAATTGCATCTGATAAATATGTATTAGTAGATTATAATGCCAAATGGTGCAAACCTTGCAAAAAAATAGTTCCTATGCTGGAAGGATTAGCCGAAAAGAAAAAAGGTAAGCTTATTCTTTTAAAAGTAGATGCAGATGAAAATAAAGATTTACTAAAGGAAAAAGCTATAGATGCCATTCCGGTAATTGAATTATATAAAGGCGGCAAACTGGTTTGGAAACATAGCGGAGAAATTGATGAAGCTATTCTGCTTAAAGAAACTAAGTTGTAAGTTTAATTATTAGTATAATGAAAATGGATATGACAGCAATACTTTTACTTATTATTATTGGGCTTGTAGCAGGCACATTAGGTGGAATGATTGGATTGGGAGGTGGAATAATTTTAATTCCGGCGCTTATTTTAATTATGAAGCTTGACCAACAGACTGCTCAAGGCACAAGTATTGCTGTTATGCTTCCTCCTATTGGATTATTTGCCGTTTATAATTACTACAAAGCCGGATATGTGAATATGAAATACGCATTTGTAATAGCTATGGCGTTTATGGTGGGTGGATATTTTGGTTCAAGTTTGGCATTAAAACTTTCTCCTGATGTAATGAGAAAAGTGTTTAGTGTTGTACTTGTTGTTATTGCTATAAAAATGTTTTTTGCGGGTAAGGCAGTTTAATCAGGTAGAACAATATATTAAATGAATTTGGCCTCGCGTCTTGGGACGGTGCATTACAAATAATGAAATACAGCCGAAAGCTGTTCGGGGCCTCCAATTAGTGTGCAAAAATGAACAGAAAACAAATAATAACCGTCAATAACGTTATTAACGGTTATTATTTTTAATCAATGCCTCTGTGCTACCTTTGCTCTAAATTTGAAAAGTAATTAATAATATGAAAAAAGAACTTATATATATAACCGCTATATTATTGTTGGCAATGTCTTGTAGCAATAACAAGTCAGAACAAGTTAAATCTATTGAACCAGACAAACCAATTGCAAGTGATTATGATAAAGAATTATTAGATAAAGCTCAGGGAGCATTTAAGCCTTTATCTGAAGTTGCCGATAGAAACATGGAGAATGTTATTACAGACGAAAGAATAAAACTTGGTAAAACTTTATACTTCGATACACGTTTAAGCAAGACCGGTAATAATAGTTGCAATTCCTGCCATAATTTAGCTACTTACGGAGTAGATAATCAACCTACTTCTAAAGGTGATGCCGGCAAATTGGGAGATAGAAACTCTCCAACTGTTTTAAATGCAGCTTTCCATACAGCCCAATTTTGGGACGGTAGGGCAAAAAATGTAGAAGAGCAAGCTGGGATGCCTATTTTAAACCGGGTAGAAATGGCAATTCCAAACGAAGCATTTTTAGTAAGTCGTTTAAAAGAAATTGACTTATATAAAAAGCTGTTTAAAGAGGCTTTTCCCAATGAAAAAAATCCAATAACATACGGAACACTTCGTAAAAGTATTGCAGCTTTTGAGCGCACATTAATGACACCTTCAAAATTTGACGATTATCTAAATGGTGATGTATTTGCTCTTAGTAATGAAGAACGTGAGGGAATGAACACTTTTATAGAAACTGGTTGCACTCAATGTCATTTAGGAGCTACTTTGGGAGGAAGCATGTTTCAGAAATTTGGGAAATATGCTGATTATCGGAGTCTCGTTCAAAATCTAAAAGATGATGAAGGGAGAAAAAAAGTTACAAAAGATGAGGCGGATAAAGATGTATTTAAAGTTCCCAGTCTGCGTAATATTGAAAAGACAGGGCCCTATTTCCATAACGGTAGCATAGCAAATTTACCTGAAGCAGTTAAAATAATGGCTAAGTTACAACTGAATAAAGAGCTAACAGAAGAACAAATTAATTCAATTGTAATATTCCTAAAAACACTTACAGGAAAACTACCTAAAGAAGTAATGAAAGCTCCTAATTTGGCAAATAGTAAGTAGATAATAGTTATAACGAAATAGTTATGGAAAACAAGAAAGAGCATTGGGAGAATGTTTTTGCCACCAAAGCAGAAACAGAAGTAAGTTGGTTTCAAACCTATCCAAAAACATCCATTGAATTTTTGGAATTATTTAACCTGCCTTTGGATGCAAATATAATAGATGTTGGTGGCGGTGACAGCCACTTTGTAGATGCACTATTGGATAAAGGTTACAAAAACATCTATGTGCTTGATATTTCTGCCAATGCAATTGAACGGGCAAAAAAACGATTAGGAGGTAAAGCCGACAAAGTAAATTGGATAGTAAGTGATATTACTGATTTTGAACCGACAGTAAAGTTTGATTTTTGGCATGATAGGGCAGCATTTCATTTTTTGACATCAGAAGATAAGATTAACAGATATGTTTCTATTGCCGAAAATTCCATTAATCCAAATGGCTATTTGATATTGGGTACATTTTCAGAGCAAGGCCCAACAAAATGTAGTGGCTTAGAAATTAAACAATATAATGAAGCATCTATGTCTGCTCGTTTTGAAGTGATATTTAAACGCATTAAATGTATTACGGAAGACCATAAGACGCCATTTAACACTATTCAGAATTTTTTGTTTTGCAGTTTTAAAAACGGGAAACTTTAAAAAAGTAATGATAAAATTATCTCATGTAGGTTTTTTATTCCTACTCGCAATGTTGTTTTTAGTTCAATGCAGCAGTCCAGAACAACAAGAAAATAGTTCATTTGACAACATACCTAAAAAGGATTCGTGTTGTAATAAAGAGAAAATAAGCATTAAAACAGATTCTACAAAAATCGCACTTCAATCAGAAATTACTTGCCCTAAATGTGGGTATAAGAGGATAGAGGTTTTACCGACTGATGTTGCTTACTTTCATATACCTGCAAAAATTGCCAAGTGGTTTTACATCCTAAAAACGGAGATTGTTGTGTGTTTTGTAGCTACGGTAGTCATAAATGCCCATCGAAACAGACTGAATAATTATTTGCTTTCTATTGTCAATATAGATAAATATTACTGCTGGTTTCTCTAAAATAACAATTTTCTCAGCAGTATCTTTATTTTTTAGCTTTTCTTACTTTCTTATTAGAGTAGAAAAGTATAACTGGCTATTGCTTATATCAAGACAGGCAAGTTCTGTATCTGGACTATTTTCAAAATACATAAACCGGCGCATGTATCTGGCAACACGTTTTAATGGTGTGTAGAGCCTTTCACCAAACTGGTCAACCTTACTATTAAAAGAAATACCTTCATTTATGGAGTTAAGAAGTTCCAGTTCCATGCCGGAATTTTTCAAATCTCTCAGTTTTAGATCATCAACCACTATAATACCATCCTGAAGTTGTTTAATCCAATTCTCGGCTGTGGAAATATCAAAACGTATAGTTAGCTCCATGTTCAATAAATGTTGATGTATGGCTTCCGTTTTAGCTTCACGTGCATTTTTAGATTTGTTAAGTTCATACTTATCGCGGGTAGATAGAACTCGTTTAATGGTACAATAATCAGTTATAGTCTCTTTCCTCATGTAAAGAAAATCAACTTCGGTCAACATTGACTGAAGTTGTTATGAGTTGATGTAAAATATGGAGTGGGGCATGTATATGTATTATGTCTAACCTTTTTTAAGCTATCACCATAAAAATTTATAATTTGTTGTTTGTTTCAATAGAGTATAGTGGGTAGTGTTATATGTATTATGTGCAACCTTTTTGTTTACACAAAGAAATTGTGCTTTAAATTGGACGAAAGCTAAAAGTGTACATGGGGGTGCATATAATATGTATTATGTACGTCCTTTTTAAGGCATCATCACTCATGAAGTGCGATTATTCCAGCTAATAAGATGAAATTGTTCTGGACACATTATATGACTTTCTATCTCAATAGAATAGTTTGCGCTACTCAGGCAAATAAAACTTCATACGGGAGCCCTAAACCATCATGGAGTGCCTTAATGGAGCGCGTTGACAGACTTCTTTTGTGATTAAGAAACTCTGACACAATACCTTTGCTGCCAAAATAAGCAACAAGGTCTTTTGGTTTTAATCCCTGTTCTTCCATAACGTATTTCACAGCTTCAACAGGATCAGGCGCATTAATAGGATAGTGAATATCCTCATATGCAGATACAAGTGTTCCAAGCACATCAAGCTCATCATAAATCGCTGTTCCTTTTTTGGGATTCATGGCGATTATCTCATCTGTTCTTTTAAGAGCAGCTTTATAATCTGTTTTTGTACGGATTGGCTTAACGGTTTTCATTTTACGATTGTTATTTTATAATATTCTCTTCTTATATATTTTTAGCGTTCACCTTGTCATATTCTGCATGCGTGCCTACAAACCTGATATACACTTTTTGACCATCAAAGAAAACAATCACAATCAAACGATAATGGTTTCCTTTTACATCAAAAACAACTCTATTATTACCTACATAATCAGCCGTGGGAAAATCCCGCTTAAGCTCATTGATGCTGCTCCATTTTGCTTTCCTGACCTTAGAGAACCAAAGACTGAGCGGAACTTCGGCATCTTTATGTTTTTTCCAGAACTCTATAAGCTTTGGCCTTGATATAACATGCATTCTATAAAAAAATTAGATGATCACTAATTCACAGAGCAAAGATACCAAAAAGTTCTCAATTTGAGAACAATTTTAGAAAATATTTTTATTGATTAACAAAAAGTGTAGAGGGGGGTAGTATGTATTATGTGACCGCTTTTTGAAATATAAGAATAGAAAGTGTTTTATTGTTGTTTGTTTCTATAGAGTGATTTAGATTAAATTTTATTTCTATATTTCGAACCTGAAAATTTATTTTGACATCTGTGAGAAAGGCAGCATATACAAGAAAAGAGATAGTTGATTTCATAATAAAGAACGGATATACATCTATTGCGTCAAAGAATAAAGATGTGGATAGAATATTTGAAGTATTTATAAAATTTAATTCTCCATCCATTGAAATTGTGAGAACGCTTGATTTGATTCAGCATACCAGCCTTGAAAGTATCATCGGCACAGAATTATTCAACGAATGGTGCAAATTTTCCGCCTGAAAACAACTTAGGGCAATATTGCCCTAAGTTGATATAAATTACTTAAAAAGTATAAAGTGATAATATCTATTTGTATTATGTGAAATATTTTTTTGTGATTTATAGCTCAAATAAAACGCAAATATTTCCCGCTACCCCCACATAAGGTTTCAAAACCGTTTTTCTCCACATAAGGTATTGGCTTGTGCATAAACCCCAATAAACTCAAGGGTGGTTAGTCCACATAAGTGAGTATTGAATGAAAAAAGTGCTTTATTGGTCAGAAGTTGGGGTGCAATAATTATGCGCGATTTTGTTCGATTTTGTTAAGTTTTGTTTGATTTTGTCGTGTTTTGCATGATTTTGCAGGGTAACCAAAGTACTTAAAATCCTGTGACCTTAACAGTCGTACGGGTTCAAGTCCCGTCCCGGGTACCAACAAAATTAAGCCTTTCATAATCGAAAGGCTTTTTTTGTTTCCTTAAATTTTTGACTGGGGTGCAATAATAGAATATAATATTTCTTCTCTATAGCTTAATAGCTTCTTATTTAAAAAAACTTCTTTTTCTGTCTATTTACCCAGGATATATGTTTAGTAAAATTCGGTATAGGCCTAACTCAGCTATGGCTTGTATAAAATTTTCGAACTGAACTGGTTTTACAATAAAACTATTAGCGCCAAGCTGATAACAGGTTTTAACATCGGGACTTTCTTTTGATGATGTAAGTATTATAACGGGTATATTTTTAGTCTGCTCATCGGCTTTAATTCGTTGCAAAACATCTATACCACTTATTTTAGGCATGTTTAAATCTAATAAAATAACTTTTGGTTGTATTTGAAAATCTCTATCAATATAACGGCCAATACAAAAAATAAATTCTAAAGCTTCAGCACCATCTTTAACACATATAATATTATTTAATACATTGTTTTTTTTTAATGCCCGTACGGTTAATTCGGCATCTGCCAAATCATCTTCAACTAAAAGTATATCTACTTCACCACTTTCCATTATGTTATAATTTGTTTTTTATAACTAATTTATAAAAAAATAAGCTTATACCGACATAATATAAAAAAAATTTATGGAAATGCTAAATACTGAAACTCAATATTTAGCATGTAAGATTTCCGCGTTTTCTGTTTTTTTTTATAATAATTAATGAACTATGTTTGCTTACGGATAAATAATTACAAATTCATTTTGTTT
>Ga0210394_10000432_pt1 | contig 89925 bp, 70 predicted proteins | sample IncBWC12MmetaG_FD_160121 | JGI IMG/M metagenome (GOLD analysis project Ga0210394, IMG submission 160121) | Forest soil microbial communities from Barre Woods Harvard Forest LTER site, Petersham, Massachusetts, United States - Inc-BW-C-12-M | ecosystem: Environmental > Terrestrial > Soil >...
CCGCTAATTCGCATCCTGCGTTTATTCTCGGTGCTTTTGCCCGGCCAATATTTGAAGACTGCTTTTTATCTAAACTTTATTGATCTCCCGCGCCGCGTCATGCGTCAGGCGCTCTTTTCCTTCTATCGATATGACCACGTGTATGCGGTGCTCAAGGAGTTCGCGAACGGCTGTGCCGAGCCTTTCTCGGTGCTCGAGTTCGGGACGTCAGATGGTTATTCCTTTGTAAAGTTGCTGTATGCCACCAGGTACCTAAAGCTGACTGACCGAGTTGTAGTCCATACGTTCGACAGTTTTGAAGGCATGCCGCCAGCAGTCGATGACAAAGATAAGGAATGGACAAGTGGGGACGACTGGAGAACCGGTCAATTCAAAGGTCGCTATATAGAACTGGCAGGGTATTGCTCCGAACATTACCGGAACTACGAGATTCATCGCGGCTATTTTGAGCAATCGATCGACGCTGCATTTCTAACATCGCTCGATAAGAATCCTCCCGCTCTAATTTGGATCGACTGCGACTATTACTCTTCTGCCAAAACTATATTCGAGCGCTTGATTGACAAAATTCCGAACGGCTGCGTGATCTACTTTGACGATTTGGATAATCTAAATTACGGCTCGCGATTGACCGGGGAAGCTCGACTGGTGCACGAAATCAACAACGGGCTCTTTGCCGGCAATATCGAGCTTGTTTCTGATCCAAATTTATCTCTGTCTTCACGACGTATTTATCGGTTCTTTCGCTTGCCGCCCAATCGGCTCTTTCAGCACGTGGCTGAGGGAAACGCCGTTGAGCAGGTACGCCGTTTCTCGGAAGGCTCGCCGATGCCGTGATACGTGCTGTATCCGCAAACGTTTCAGAAAACGATGATCAGTGACGAAAAACGCGCCGGTCGCGCACTCCTGTGGAAAGGATTGCAGATGGGCGTGACAAAGTTGTTGAATTTAGTGGGAACGCTGATTCTCGGGCATTTGCTCGCTCCGAAGGAGTTCGGGCTCGTAGCGATCGCCGCGGTGGCGATTACAACTATCATGGCCGCGACTGAAACCGGCATGACCAGTGCCCTCGTGCAAGCGTCAGTGCGGGAACAGGCGCACTACGACGTAGCGTGGACCGTAGGATCAATTCGAGGATTGATCGTCTGCGGCGCACTGCTCTTTGCCGCACCATTAGTCGCACGGCTTTTTGGCGAGGAGCGTGCAGCTCCCTTAGTACGCCTCATGGCGCTTCTGCCATGGATCAGTTCGCTTGCAAGCCCACGCATGGCGGATCTTATCCGGGAATTGCAGTTTTCCAAGCTCGCCCCGATCGCGATAGTCGCTGTGATGGTGGAAGTAGGCCTCGCAATATCGTTCGCCGGCAAAATCGGTGGTGCAGCAATCATTGCGGGAAAGCTGGCCGGTGCGGCGACTATTACGCTATCAAGTTATCTCATCGCACCACACAGGCCTCGACTTCGCACCAGTTATGACTCCGCCCGGCATTTGATCGCCTTCGGGCGCTGGCTTTTCGCAATCAGCGTGACCGCAGTCACGGCCGATTTATTTATAAAAGTGCTCATTGCAAGGCGCCTGAGCGTGAACGACCTCGGCGTGTTCTCGATGTCCGATAAGCTCGCCGAATTGCCGACGCAGGTTGCGAACGAATCTATCGGTACGGTGGCATTTCCGCTCTACGCAAAACTTAGATCCGATGCCCCACGTTTGCAGGCCGCAGTTCGGGCGCACCTGACTGGGCTAATGTTCTTTCTCCTTCCTGCGACCGCTCTAACCGTCGCGCTGGCCCAACCCCTCGAAGTGCGGGTACTCGGCCCCAATTGGGCCGGAATGGCATCGCTCGTCGTGCTACTTGCACTGGGGTACGTATTTGAGCTGGCTTTCAACGTCGTCTATTTCCTCCTGCAGGCCTTAGGAGCCGGTGCGCGGCTTTTCCTCGTGGAGTTGACTCAATATATTACCCTGATCGTTGCCGTGATTCTGCTGTCGGGGCGCTTTGGACTGACGGGTATTGGGATCGCCCGAATTGTTACCAGCATAGTGCTCGTACTTGCGGCAGTGAGAGCCGCTCCCGTCATGTACGGAGCAACTCTTTTACAGGTGTTCCGGCCAGGTGTAATTCTTACTTTATTTGCAATCATCGCCGGCATCACTTCGAGGTTCTGCGCCTCGCTAATGACCGGTGCTGAGGGGATCATTGCCGGCGGTACGGCTGGAGCAGGCATCTTCCTGAGCCTCGTCTGGGTTACCGACGGGCCCATGAGTACCGGCGTTCGCGAATGTTTATCGGAGTTCTTTCCGATTTTGGGCGCACACCGAGCGGACAAGACCGCTCAGAGTCCATGAAATCCAAATTGCCCGCTGACTCGAATGACCGAGGCCTCAATGCGCTGGATGGCCGCGTGGTAGTTGTATCGCCGCATTTAGACGATGCAATCATGTCTTTGGGCTCCACCATTGCTTACGCAGCGGGAGCTGGGGCAAAGATCGAAGTGGTCACCGTATTCACCGACGTGGCATCTTCCGATGCGCCGGCCAGTCCATGGGATCGTCAATGTGGTTTCTTGACTGAGGGACAGGCTGCAAACGCGCGTCGCGAAGAGGATAGCCAGGCGTGCTCGATCGTGGGCGCGGAGCCGCGCTGGCTGAATTTCGGGTCCGAATGTTATGAAAGGCGAGGAAGCGAGGACGACATCTGGTGCGCGGTGACAGCCGCAATCTGTGGCGCAGACACGGTGCTCATTCCCGGCTTTCCATTGGCACATTCCGACCACGCTTACTTGACCAATCTTCTGCTTTGCAAAGGATTGAACCGTCAACGAGTCGGCCTTTATGTTGAGCAGCCGTATCCGTCGGAACTGAACAAGGCCCCGGACAGTTCGCCGGTTGCACCGGCCCTCAAGCAGATTATCAAAGGGTCTCTGCCGTGGTCACGCATACGCACATCGCGAACATACCGCCGGACCAAGGCGCGGGCGGTGCGATCCTATCGGTCTCAACTTTTTCATCTTCAGTTACGGGGTCTAGGACTTCGCAGGATGCTGTGGCGCGAAGCCGTGCAGGGAGGTGAAGCAATCGCTTGGCTGCCGAGCTTCGCGAATTCCATCGAGGGCTTCGAGTGAACCGCTGCTGATGCGTCAAATTATTCTTCACATGAAGTGCGAGAGATGGCTGGCGCCGCGCCAACTATATTTACTCCTTCTTCGACGCCATTTGGGTCGCATCAACCTAAAAGCGGTGCAGCCGCTCATTACGCCAAAGCAAGTCCGGCTTTTTGCGACGGCAAAGTGGTTGGCATCGTCACCGTTATGCCTGATTCTGCAGAGGTGATGGTTGCAATCCATCCCGGACGTCACCGCCTCGGCATCGCCACCAAAGCCTTGCGACAGGCCTTTTACGTCGCGCGCGACGAGAAGCACTATGAGAAAGTCGTGGCAAGGGCCCAAATCGGTCGTCCTAGCAACTCACTAGCTGCTTCGCTAGGAGCAGTTGAACTTCGCCGCAGTTCAATGGAGATTTTCTATGAAGTGTCGCTTGCATCGGATGTCAACAAGATTGCCAATGAGGTGTGTCGGCGTCCACTGCATCGCTGCGTCAAGTCTGCGCCCGATCTTGGGGATTTTCGGGCAGCGCTGAAATGGTTAATGGGGAACCAGACGTTCAAACGGTGAGCTGCCTCAGGGGCGATTCAAAGACGCCGTGACGCGAAGGATATCCCGGACTCTCAGCTCGAGCTGAGGCAGCAGATTGGCAGGCCCGACTATGTTCCCACCAGAATCCCATGAGCGGCTGGTGGCGATATGTTCTCACGTAAGACTTTGATTTCAATGACGTCCCCAACCGGAACCGAACCGGTGTTACGGTTGTGAAAGGACGGCCTCCAGAAGCTCGACAGGGGTAGATTTGCGGGTACGCGGCTTTGAGGCGGATGGCTCATACGTTGCAGATTAACAGTTTAAGCAGTCAATTCGATCTCGCGTAGCCCACCAAAGAAATCAAATACTTACTTCCTAGCGGCACTTGGACAACTATCCGGCGGTGCACTTTCGTTCCGCGGCGTGCCGGCGCGCGCATTTGTACCGCCTTTGACGTCCTGAGCCGGCGCACCGACAGGTCACTGCAACTCCACGCAGGCGGTCCGAAGTTCTCGCTCGGCATCCTCTTTATTGCGGCGATATGTAGCGGCCGCGGGACTTTGGTCGTGAATCGAGATCTGGTACTGACGGTCATCGAGATCAGTTCAGTGATGAAGCGGCCCATCGACGATACGGGCATGGGGATGCGGGCAAACTCGCTGAGACCTTGCATGCCGCGCGGGCGTTGAGCAAACCCCGCTCGCGCAGCTTGCGGATGACGCATTGTTGAAGACCATCACGCCCGTGCTCGATAGCGTATATGCCGAGTATGCGAACGCGAGTCAGATAGGATGACCGAGCTGTACGCCGGCCAAGCGCGGCGCACCATCACGGGAGAATCAGACTTCATGAAATGCCGCCTACGGATCATGTGCTGCGTGGGGTTGCTTGCCCTCCCATACATTCCAGCCTACGGACAAGGCGAAGGGAAGTTGCAACTCGTACAAACAGTTCCATTGCCAGGCGTACACGGGCGTTTGGATCACATGGCTATCGATCTGGAAAAGAAGCGCCTGTTCGTCGCCGCTGTTGCCAACGGAACGCTGGAAGTCCTCGACCTGAGCGCAGGTACGGTGATCAACAGTCTTACCGGCATGAAGGATACTCAGGACGCGCTCTTTCTCGGCGGTCACTTCAACAAATTGTATGTGTCGAGCCTAGACGGAACCTTGCGGATCTTTCAAGGCGAAACCTTTCGATTGGTCCAGGCGCTCAAGCTCGAACCGGATCCGAATCGCCTGCTGTATGACCCGGTGACTGATCTCATCTATTTCGGGTACGGCGGCCAGAATGCCGGGTTCGACGCCTACGAAAGAGTGGGTATCATGCAAGCGAAGCGTGGCGCGCAATCCGACCAGTTCGTCGCGGACATGATCGCTCCGACCTACCGGCCAGGGCATCTGGCGGAATTGGCAATGGAGGACGATGGCAAGCTGCTCGTCTGCGACTCGCGAGCGGATCTGATCTTTCAGTTTGATTCGCGGAAACGCGAACTTCTTAAGAGCTGGCCCGCGCGCGGCGACGGTGCTGCAGATATGAGTCTCGACCGCGCACACCACCGCCTGTTTGTGGGCACGAGAATTCCGCCCGAGATGACCGTCTATGACAGTCTGTCAGGCAAGGAGATTGCCAGTCTCCCTGGGCCCGAGACCATGGATGGCGTCTACTATGATCTCCGGTTGAAGCGGGTCTACATGTCGGGCGGCCGCTGGTACGGAACACCGGAGGCGTCGCCGGGCTGGGTCTACGTGTACCAGCAGAAGGACGCTGATCATTATGAGCTGGTCTCCAAAATCATGACCAGGCCGGGCTCCGGGACGTCTCTATTCGTGCCCAGTCTCAATCGCCTGTACGTAGCGTCACAGGCGATTGAAAATCAGGAGGCTGCAATACTCGTGTTCGAGCCTCTGCCATGACGGCCGACCGGTATCCGTGGCGATTTTAAGGGCGAAGTACCGGAGAGGTCGTCGGCGCTAGAGGAAATGCGGCCGACGTGCGAGTGATTGCGCGAACATGCCGTGCATCGCACATTATGTCCAGACCCGTCGATTCAGCGCGGCTGACGGCCTGCACTCCCGCGGTCATGAAGGGTACAGCGGCCCTGCTGCACGGTCGCGGCGGCCTACCGCAGCTACGCGTCGGTCTGCCTGCGGCCCGACGCCGCGCGCCGCTCGGCTCCGGACCACGGCGGAGGCTGCCCGATCCGATCTGTGGCGCGGCGCGATTTCATGCGACGGTCGTCAAAGTGCTTGTAGCTACAGCGGCACGGGCTCACCGTGCAGCCAGCGAGCGGCAGCGGCGGAGCTTCCCTCGAGAGAAATCGCTGCGTTCGCAGATCGCGGGCGGCACTGCAACAGCTCGCACCGGGCACGATCGCTACGGCATGGTAGGGATTCGTAATGTGATAGTGGGTATTCGTCACCGCGTTGCCGCGCGGGGCCTTTGCGCGAAGAATGCCGCCCAACGCCGATCTTAGTCCGTTCCACGCCATCCCAAATCCTCGCCTACGTATAGACCCGGTAATCTCTCAGATAGTCTACCCGCCACCGGCAGCGAGCGGAACAGCCGCGCACCTTAACACGCGGAAGTGGTGATTATTGTCGTTCACAAGCGACGTTGCGCCCGAGTCGCCGGCGCGCGTTTGCGATACAGACGCGGGTGCAAACGCCCACTCCCGGTGCGACCACAGGCTCGGTGAGCGGGCCGCAATGCTTCTGTTAGAATTACGTGTCATCTTAAGTCGCTACGGAGCGTTGTTTCGAGCAATCGGCGGTCGCCGCCGGTACCAAGAAGCGTTATCCCGCTGTCGGTAGCCTTTACAGAGTTTTGCAGGCCGGCTTGAGGATGATGAAACAATGCACTGAAGGACAAGGGATTTTAAGCTTGGCGCGGAACTTGCTTCGTGCCCTCCGGGCGAAGTCTTTTAAGGATGCGGACGCGCGATCTGTAGCGGACGAGGTTATGTGAGCAGGACCGTTGTATTTAAGCACAGCATGGCAATCGGGCTTTTGACCGTTGCCCAGGCGGCCGTGCCGCCACTGCTGGCGGGCGGATGCCTGTACGGCTTAGCAAGGCTTATGGGCGTCTCTGCCTACGAAGAGCACTATCTGCTTCTGACGGCGCTCGTGGTGGTACTGGGCGCCGTGCTGCTCCAGCCCAAGCGAAGTCTCACACCGCAACTCATCCATGGGCGCTTGCGCCTCGCGGGCCTCATCGCGTTTCGTTGGTTGTTGTTACTGTTCGTTCTCCTCGCCATAGGGTACGCCACCAAGAGTTCGACGGTTTATTCCCGCCGCGTGCTTCTGACCTGGGCGGTTGCCACGCCTGGCATTCTCATACTCGCCAGCCTTGTGATGCACGAGGCGTTGCGGCGAGTGCTGTCCGACCCCGCGAATGCGCGCCGCTCAGTATTCGTTGGCTATAACGAGATCAGCCTGGCACTTGCGCGACGTCTCATGAGTGACTCATCGGCGGGACTCGCAGTATCGGGCTTCTTCGATGATCGTGCGCCCGCGCGCCTCGGTTCTACTCCGGGAATGCAGCTGTGCGGTGGCCTCAAGGACATCGTGCACCATGTCAAAACTCACGCGATCGACGTGATCTTTGTCGCGCTGCCGGTCAGTCATCTTGAGCGCGTCAAATTGCTACTTGAGGAACTGCGCGATACTACGGTTTCCATTTACTACATTCCTACTGTGTTCGCTTTTGACTCCATCCAGGGAGGCACGAGCGAACTTCTGGGCGTTCCCCTGATCGCGCTTTGCGAAACACCGTTTCATGGTTACCGCGGTGTAAGCAAGCGGCTTACGGACATGATTGTGGCTACTGTGACGCTGATTGTGGCGTCGCCGCTTATGATCCTTACCGCGATTTTGGTCAAGGTATCATCGAAGGGTCCGGTCATCTTCAAGCAACGGCGCTACGGCCTGGATGGGCGGGAAATAACCATCTACAAATTTCGAACGATGCGGGTAACGGAAGATGATGGCCCGATCCGCCAAGCCACCCGCGATGATGCACGCATCACTACTATGGGGAAATTACTGCGCCGCACCTCAATTGATGAGCTGCCGCAGCTGATCAATGTCCTGCAGGGGCGAATGAGCCTCGTTGGTCCGCGGCCCCATGCCGTGGCCCACAATGAGCTGTACCGCAAATTGATCAAGGGCTACATGGTTCGCCATAAGGTTCCACCCGGAATCACAGGCCTTGCGCAAGTGCATGGCTTGCGCGGCGAGACGACGAGTGTCGAGCAGATGGAAGCCCGGGTGCAGTATGACCTTGAATATTTGCGCAACTGGTCAGTCCTGCTGGACCTTAAAATCCTTTTAAAGACGCTGACCATTGTCGCGCGCGGGCGCAACGCCTATTAGCTCCCGCGCGCTCCGCCAACGCTCGGCTGTGGTGCTAGGTTCGTTGTACTTGTGCGAAACTCGTTATAAACTAATGACTTATGCCTTCTGACAGAGGCGCAGATCGATAATCAGGTGCATTCCGCGTCGCGCGTGTACGCTGCTGAGGCGTCGCACCAGGGCACTTCACACGTCTCTTCAGCGTTATTAGTTCTGCAGTCTTGAGCATTGGGTCGCCCGATGTTTCGGTGAGCGACGTTTGTTGCGGGCCTATGACGCAGGTTTTGATATGAAGATGACAATCATGCAAACGGTGGTTGCAAGCGGCCGCCGTTGGATAAGTGAAGTGCGTCGCCCGTTTTTGGGTAAAACCACAATTCATGAGTACTGTGACGCGCATCACGAAGCCTGCGACCTCAATCAAACAAGATCTCCAGTACTAAAAGTTGGGACCTCGGCCATTTGCCGCGAACATCGAAGAATCTGCGGTAGTAAGAGCCGATTTAGCCCACCGACTGTACGATTTCATAGTTTTCCAACGAATCGGAACGAGGGGCAATTTATGGCGACGATCGCGTTTCGGGTCCGCAAGGTCATATTGCTTGTTGGGTGCCTGCTCGCAGCTGCCGCAGTGTCGTTGCCGGGAAATGCGCAGCAGCCTCCCGATTACACGCTAAATCCCGGCGATCAAATCGACATCGCAGTGTGGAAGGAGTTGGAGCTCACGAAAACAGTGATCGTACGGCCGGATGGAAAGTTCTCCTTCCCGCTCGCCGGCGAGATCCAGGCATCCGGACGCACCATCGCGCAGGTTCAGGTAGAAATCACGAATAAACTAAAAACCTATATTCCGGAGGCTGTTGTCACCGCGGCCGTGAAGGAGCTCGACGGCTACAGGATCTACGTCATCGGCCAGGTAACCAAACCGGGCTCGTTCGTGATGAATCCGCGCATGAACGTGCTGCAGGCGCTGACAGTCGCGGGCGGCATGACGCCGTTCGCCGGCCTCAACGGCATCATCGTGCTCCGCGGCAACGGCGCTGCACAGCGCGTCATTCAGTTTCATTACAGCGAGGTCGTGAAGGGTCGCAATCTCAATGAGAACATACAACTCGAGGCTGGCGATGTCGTCGTTGTACCGTAACTCAGCCATGCGACCGGCGGCGGTACTTGCGGTGGCAATCGTGGTTTCTGCGCTGTGCGTCGGTATGCGGCCGGCTGCAGCGCAGGAGATAAATCTTGTTCCATTCGGTAACGCCACGGCTGAGTGGGATAGCAACCGCTTGTTGGCGCGGCCTCCGCGCAGCGCCGCCAGCTACGGCGGCCTGGTCGGCGCGGAACTGCGGGACCTCACCGAGCGCAACTACATGGACCTTACGGCGCAGATCTCATATACGGACGTTCCGCAGCTCGGATTTGACTGGACGAGCGGGAATGTCGCTTTTAAGTCTGACTTCAAAACGCTCAAGGCCGACTACACGCTGCTCGCCGCTTACCGGCGCGACGACTCGTATTACACGGAATTCGGCCACGCAGCCTACGAAAACGATCTTACGCCTACCAGCCCGGATACCATCGCCACCTCCAATGTGAGGACCGGTATCACGCGCGAGAGCTACGAGGTCGATCCGGGTTTTGATTATAACTTCGCCCCGCGCTTTGACTTGGAGGGCGATTTCCGTGTTAATTCCGTCAGGTACAGCGTGCAGACGCCGGGCCAGACTGTCGACTACACGAGTCCCTACGCCGGCGTGACTCTGAACTACGACACAGGTCCGCGATCTTCAATTGGGATCGGGCCATATTACTCCCGGTACCAGGAAACTGGCGGGACGAATACGACCGATACGGAAGGCGCCGCCCTAACGTACAACTACAAGACATCCAATGTAACGCGCATGTCAGTACTACTGCGCGTGGAGCGCAATCACATCGATATGCTCGGCTTTAGCCCGGAGACCGCTACATCTTGGGGACTCGAATGGGTGGGCACTCACAAGTATCGAATCGGCAGTGTGCAATTCAGCATTGGCCGGTTCCTCGAGCCGAGCAGCATCGGTGGTCGCGTGGCGCTTAATCAGTTTCGAGCCCAATACTACCGCCCACTGAGCGCTCGACTTTCTTTCTCAGGCGCAGTTCGTGTTACGGATACGGAGGTTATCGGTAATGCTCTCGCGGCCGAAGAGCAGCCAGAGCATCGCGTGAATGCCGAGCTGTATCTGCACTTTGATATGACGCCCACGTGGTACGTGCAACTCGGCTACATCTTCGCTCGCGCAGCGGATGTAGGCGTCGCGGACCTCGCCTACAGCAACGGAGTGCTCCTCACCTTCGGTTACCGGGGGCTGGAACCGCCCCTCCCCAGGGATACCAGATGAACGTCGCCGAGACCGGACGAACGATTGGCGACTACAAGGGGCTGTTGCGCAGACGGCGACGCTACCTGTTCACGATCATTCCTGCGAGTTTGTTGGTCGCAGTCTTTGTCGCCTACGTTTTGCCGCCGAAATATCGAGCGTCCGGCACGATCATGCTCGAGGATTCATCGCTTCCGCAGAATATGGTGGCTACGACAGTCACGCAGGAAGATGACAACCCCGAGCGCGCGGCGCAGCAGCTCGAATTGCTGCGGCGTAAGGTCATGACAAAGGAGAGCCTCCTGCAGATCGTCAAGCAGATCGATCCCTATCCGAATTTGGGAAACATGAGCCCGGCGCAAAAGGCCAACGATATCCTCGAGGACAGTTCGATAGAGCGTGTGGATCCGCTCACGTTCCAACCGGTCGAACAATCGAAGGCATTTTCCCTTCATTACATCAACCCCGATCCGGAACTCGCAGCGGCCGTAGATCAAAAGCTTGTTGATCTATTCGTCACCTTCAATCAGCGCACGCGCGCTGAAGCTTCACGCGAGGCATATCAGTTCCTTGAGGCGCAGGCCAAGCAGCTCGAGCAGGAGATGGACGCCTCAGAACGGAAGCTGGCACAGTTCAAGGCGAAGTACGGCGATGCACTCCCCGACGCAGAAGGGCGCAATCTAGCGGGTGAGGATCGCACGCGGCGCGACCTCGATACGCTGCAGCACGACATCATTCAGGCCGAGCAGCAAGAGGCGCAGTTTCAGCTTCAGCTAGCGAGCATCAGCCCGAGCCTCGTCGGTGCCGTGAGTGACTGGAATAAGGAGCTTGCTAAAACGCGCGGAGAGCTTGCCGAGGCCGAACAGAAGTACACACCCGAGCATCCCGACGTCAAGCGTCTGCGGCGCGCCGTGGCGGACCTTCTCGCAAAGGGAGCGGGTGCAGGGTCGGCCAGCGGTGCGGCACCCGACAATCCGGATTACCTCGCGATTCAGAGTCAGCTGACGGGCGTGCGCCGACAGGTGAGCTCGCTGCGCGCACAGGAAGCGCAGGCGCGCGCATCGCTTGGCTTATTCGAGAAGAATCTGGCGACGGCGCCCAATGTGGAGCGCGAGTACACCCAGATCGCGCGCGAGCACGAAAACCTGCAAAACAGTTACACTGACGTGCAGAACAAGATGAAAAATGCGGCGCTTGCCCAGTCGCTTGAGACCGAGGCGCGCGGCGAACGCTTTACTTTGTTGCGGGCAGCGGCTCCGCCGAGCAAACCATACTCACCGAATCGTCTGGGCATCATTCTCCTCGGCGCGGTTCTGGGATGCGGTATAGCATTCGGAATTGCAGCGGCAGTCGACGCCTCAGATCCGACTTTGCGAGGTAGCAATGACCTGCAGATGATCATGCAAACGAATGCACTCGGCAGCATCCCGAAGCTTCTGAATCCGCGGGATCTGCGGCGGCAGCGATTCGCATGGGCATCGGCGCTTGTCGGATTCACGGCAGCAGCGCTTTTCGTAGCTGCAACTGTGCTCGCCAGGCATTGATGCGAACCCAGCGACACCTCCCAGCATGTCTAATTGAGCCACAGCATGGTCATCGAACGAGCACTTGAGAAGCTGAAGCAGTCGCAGGCGCTGGCGCAGACGGCGAAGGCAGGTCAGCCGTATGTGCCGGTAGCGCCCGCCGCAAGTGCGTCGAAGCGCCGCTCTACCCGTGATCGCGCCGATGCGGTTACGCCGCGTAAACTCGCGTTCCCACAATTACAGGTTGACCGCGCTCTCGCGGAGCGCAATCGCATTGCAATGCCGGAGTCCCGACTTGCAGGAAATGCGCATGTCGGCGCGGCCTACCGCATGGTGCGAACGCGACTTTTACACACGGTAAACACGAACAATTGGACAACGCTCGCCATTACGAGTCCTGAAGCGGGCGAGGGCAAGTCCCTCACCGCGATCAACCTGGCCCTGAACATCGCCCGAGACCGAACGACCAGCGTCTTTCTCGTCGATCTGGACATGCGCAATCCGAGCGTCTGCAGATATCTGGGGGTCCAGCCACCGCGGGAGCTCACTGGGTTTTTCGCGGGTCAGGCGGGCGCGGAGGGCATGTTCTTCTGTATTGGTCCGGAAAATCTCGCCATCGCGGGCAGCACCAGCACGACGGGATTCGCCTCTGAGCTGCTCGCAGGGCGGCGCCTTGAGGATCTGATCGATTACATCAAGGGAGTAGCGGACAACCCGATTGTGCTGATTGACTTGCCGCCGGTACTGCTCACCGATGAAGCATTGCTGGTTGCGCCGCGGGTAGATGCCACGCTTCTTGTCGTATCCGAAGGCAAGACGCGGCGCGATTCCCTCGTGCGCGCTAAGGCACTGCTTGCGGACTTTACCAGTGCAGGCGTCATTCTGAATCGGTCCAGTGAAAATCTCGGCGCGCGCGGCTACGATTACGCTTACGGCTACGGTGCGGCGAAGAGCTGATCGGGGCATACCGAGGCCGATTCGGTACTGAAACCGGCAGAAATCATAGCGATGTGGTTGCCCTGATGGCGCTCTATACCCCCGATAGGGCACGTCGATCACTGTTCCATACCGTAAGCTTCCGCGCGATTGCCCAAGTCGCAACGGTATTGGGCTACGTCGTGCTGGTTCGTGGTCTGTCGAAGCAAGACTTCGGCATATACAGCCTACTCTACGCATTTATTCCGCTAATCAGTACTTTGGCGTCGCTCGGTCTCGAGCAGACTTTGCGCCGCTTCCAGCCTGAATATCTCAAAGCAGGACACACTGCGGCGGCAGCCTGGTTGGTGCGGATCGTGGCCAGGAGTCGGCTGGCGATGAACCTGGCGGTTCTCGGCATAATCCTGCTGAGCTGGAACTTTGCGGCCCCGCTTTTCAAGCTCACTCCCTACCGGACGGAGTTTGCGCTCTTCAGCATTCTCCTGTTGCTGCACTTTCAGGTGAACATTCTGCAGCTGACGTTGGCGTCGCACATGCTGCATCGATTCAGTGTCGGCGCAACCAGCGTACTGTCGAGCGGAAAGCTTTTGATGTATGCCGCGCTCTTAGCATTCCACGCCACGACCCTGCGCAACGTGATTCTCGCGGATACGCTCGCCTATGCGCTCGCTTACGTATGTACGAAGGCGGCCCATTTGCGCTATTGCGGCCTGCCAAGAGGAACGCCGCGTTTTCGGCCGACCGCGCAGGAGCGGCGGCGGCTCTTTCGGTACGCCTTTTACAACAACTTCAACGACGCGGGCACGCTGATACTTTCCTCGCAAAGCGATAATTTCTTTATTGCGGCATTTCTCGATCCCGTCGCAGTGGGTGCCTATTCTTTTTACGTCCGACTGAACGAAATGGCGAGCCAACTGATCCCGACACGTCTCTTCGATAATGTTGTGCAGCCAATGTTTTTCGCAATTCCACAGGACAAGGCCGACGTGCGCATACCGCGCGATTTCTCCCTGCTGCTCAACGCGAATCTGCTGGTGCACTGGCCGGTCTTGGCATTTGCCATTGCATATCACGCCCAAATTGTTGCGGTGATCTTCGGCGGGAAGTTCATTGAATATTCCTGGTTGTTGCCGTTGATAGCAGCATTCGGAATGGTCAATGTGATCGCCAATCCAGTCTCACTGGTCGCCGAATATGAGGAACGACCGGGAATCATCTTGTTGAGCAAGGTATTCGCCGTCTACAACGTTGTAGCATTGCTGGCGCTGCTGCCCCTAGCAGGTCTATATGGCGCGGCAATTGCGAGCGGTTCTGCGCAGACCCTGAAAAACTTCTTTATATGGTGGCATGTGCGTCGTCGAGCCATCTGGACCAACGCGCGCGGTGCGTTGCTGAGCGGGTTGCTGGTATGGGGCACGGCGGTGGCGGCATGCTGTGCTCTCAAGGCAATGCTGGATGTGCCGTCGCTCGTGCAGCTCATCATAGGAGTCGCCGTCTGCGGTGCAGCGGCGCTCCTCTATCTGCGCACTCCGGCAATTTCCTTGACCGACCGGGCGCTCCTTGCTGCCGTCCTGGGGGGTCGCGAGGCGCGCATGCTGCGGCGCCTCGGGCTGCACTTGCCGGTAGTGAAGTAATGGTGCAGGCGCCCCAGCGGGTCACGCCGAGGCGGTTCTTCCGCATGCTCGGGGTTTCTTCGGACAACTATCCACCGCGGCGGGTTGATGTCGCGGTGCTGTTTGGCGAAGAGCTCGCGGGCCGCGGCCATCGGATCGACTGGATCTTGCAGAGTGAGGTTGCCTGCTCGCGTGCCTATGTCGCTGCAGCGGCGGGCGGCGGCAAAGTCTGGGTAGGGCCAACGGATCTTGGCGCGTCGCTCCTGAGACGCGTGCGCAAGCACTGGCTGGGTATTGCGCACGACATGAAGCTGTTCGCGCGGTTGCGTAGCGGAGACTATGATTTCATCGCGGTAAAAGATAAATTCCTGGCCGGCATTTTCGCGGCGGTGGCGGCGCGATTGTTTCGCAAGCGCTATGTTTACTGGCTTTCGTATCCGTTTCCAGAAGCCTCGCTTCTCGGAGCGCGCGATGGTACGGGTCGTTATCCGATTCTGTATTGGATCCGCGGAAGCGTTTTCAGCGTCATCCTGTACCGCATTATTCTTCCCGTGGCGGACCACATTTTTGTACAGAGCGAACAGATGCGCCGCGACGTGGCCGGCAGAGGTATTCCCGCGGCCAAGATGACTGCAGTCCCGATGGGTATCCGCTTGGCGAGCTTTGCGATTCCAGAGTCGACGGAGCGGCAGGTAATCCCTGCCAGCCAGCGCTCCATTCTGTACCTGGGGACTCTCGCCAGGGCGAGGCGGCTCGCATTTATGGTCCGCGTGCTGGCGGCGGTCCAGCAGGAACTGCCGGACGTGAAACTGTACTTGGTCGGCAGCGGCGACGACCCGCGCGACGAGCAAGAGTTGATTAACGAGGCCACTCGCTTGGGCGTGCTATCGTCACTCGTGATGACCGGCAGGCTTTCCCAACACGAGGCATTACGCTATGTTTTTGAGGCCGACGTGTGCGTGTCGCCGTTTTTTCCCACGCCCATCCTCAATTCCACCTCTCCGACGAAGCTCGTTGAATATATGGCCATGGGCAAGGCTGTTGTCGCCAACGATCATCCAGAGCAGCGGCTGGTTATTGAACAAAGCGGCGGCGGTTACTGTGTGCCCTATGAGGAAGACGCGTTTGCGCGCGCTATCGTCTTACTGCTGCGCGCGCCAGAGCTTGCGCGCGCGATGGGGGAGCGCGGCCGGCAGTATGCTCTCGAACATCGGGCCTACGGGCTGATCGCGGATCGAGTGGAGCAAGAGCTGCTCAAAGTGGCCGCACGCCACCAATCCGCTCTTCCTTGACGAAGAACAGATAGGTGCTTTTCGGGAATACATGCCTGTAAATGGGCCGTAGCGTCAAGTGCAGAGCGCGCTGCGGGTTCAGCCATCCCGACGAACTGTTATAGATGAGCCTTAGGCGCGGCTGCAGCAGCCGCAAGCCGGCGTGCCGCGCGAGTGCAACCAGGGAACGGTGTTCGAAGCAATTAACATGTTCCAGCGGCTCGAGCTGAACAATGTCGTCAGGCGATAGGGAACTGAAGCCGCGACCCCTAGAGAGCTTGCGCAGCGCACTTCGGCAGTTTGGTACGCTGATCTTTAGGACCCCTCCCGCGTCGAGCGATTGCACGAGGTGTTTCAGAACTCCCAGAGGGTCAATTAGGTGCTCGAAAACCTGCTCTGTGTTTACAAAGTGAAACTTTCGACTTGAAAGCTCTTCCCAAGTCAGCGTCTCGATGCCAAGCGACCGTGCGTGCTCCAGCCGTGCCGTTGACAGTTCCGAACCCGCCACCTCGCAGCCGAATGCCTTGGCCATAAGGGCCCATTCAGACCATCCCATGCCGAAATCCAAAATACGCACGGCGTGCGGCGGCAAGTTGAAATGCTGCACAATGAATTGGACCTGCTCGGCCCAATAGGAAAAATCGCTCAGTAAGTATAACTTGTGCAGCCTTTCGCGCTCTCCGGGAGGGATCCATACTTCGTATATCTGATTAATGAGATCCCCAGCAGGCACTGTTCTCTGGTATGCGAGCGTGCATGTTATGCAACGAACGACGTCGTATTCATAACCCTTCAGAGCGGCTATGTTGGCGCGGCCCTCGTAGTGATTTTCAAAAAAGTGTCTCAGCGCACCCGTGTCAAACGGCTCGCGCGTAATGCGATGAAACTCGACTGCGCCACAGCTCGGGCAACGATCTCGCTGTACTATTAGATTTTGGAGCGGAGCCATCATGTGGTCGGTTGGACAACCGTTCCCGACTCTATGAGCCGAACAAGTTTCTGAGCGTTCTGCATGGAGTGAAACTGCGTGGCATAGAGCCGCCCGCGCGCTGCATAAGCAGCGCGCGCCGCAGGATCATCGATCAAACTCTTGACGGCAAGTATCAGCTTGTCCTCGGAGCCCGCATGAATCCCGATAGCGTGACGATCAAGCACGCCGTCAGGATTAACATGAAGGCTTACTACTGCGACCTCGCGCATCCATGCTTGGATAAATGTATTCGCAAATCCTTCGAACACGCTGGTATTGACAAAAATGTGGGCTCGGGCTAACAGTTCGTTGACCTCACGTTGACTTTTAGGGCCCAAGTACTCCAGATTCGGCGTCGACCCGATGGCTGCCATCAACGCCTCGCTCCACTGGCGATCGCCCGATCCAGTGGCAGGCGCGCCTACCATGATAAAGCGCACGTCCTGCAGATTCCGCAGGTTGGCTGCTAAGCGCACAAAGGCTTCGGGTTGCTTAAAAGGCTTAAAATTTGCAATCCAAATCACCGATAGAGTGTGTGTCTTGTCGATCGCCTCTACAGGCAGCGGGTGAAAATTGGGAATAATGAGGTCGGCTTTGCGTCCGTAATTCCTTTGCAATAGATCCGCTTGGTACTGCGTTTGCACCACGATATGGCTGGCGTGACGGATGCCGTATTCGATTCCTCGCTTCTCCAACCAGGGTCGCAGGGGATTGCGACCAGAGTCTAAGTCATGGCGGGAGACCTCGACGTCGTTGGCCACGTGCCACGTCAGACGTGCGCCATGCCTGCGCGCGTACCATGCGCAGATGCCTGTATAGCCACAGCCAACTCGTTGATACAGCAGATCGGGGGCTATGCGTTGCAGCGCGCGCGACAATGGCATTGCATCCGTTAGGTAACCAAAACGCGGTATCCGGTTGCCACGACCAATTTTTACGACATGGTAGTCACTGGTTGGAAGTCCTGAGGCGACGTGGCGTGCGAGGTAAAAAATCTCGTGACGGCCGGCTCGCGCCAGTGTGTCAATGAGGCATTTTATTTGGTATTCGGCACCGCCGGCCTGCTCATGCGGGGTGACGATACAAAGTCGCACCTTGCCGGATGTCATGCTTCCAGAACGATCACATTGATTCCGCCGTCAACGGAGACCCACGCAAGCGCGGCCGACCACCCGCGCAGTTTGGCCTCTGTCAGCACGGCCTTTGTTTGACTCGGATAGACTATGAGGAACAAACGATGCCCAGTTGCAACGTTAGCGCGCAGCGCGTCCATCGTATACAGCAATGGCCGCTGCGTCCACCGATCTTCGGTACCCCCGCGACAGGCGTAGGTTTCGTAGCGCGGATCCCCCGCGTCCAAAAAGAAATAGTCCACGCGGTGGAAGTACTCGTCGACGTTTGGGACGCTATTTAGCACGATGTCGTTTTGATGCACATGCAAGGCAAGCCATTGTGCCGCCCCTGGAGTATCACTGCGGTGATAGTAGTGGTCGGCAATCGTGGGTGCCATTCCGATCCGGAAGACAGTTCCCGCACTATCGACATGAGCAATATGCGTTGGTTGAAAATCCTCCGACAGTGCGAAAAGCGTCAACCCGACCAGGCTTGTGAGCACGAGTCCCCGCCGGTCGCCAAGCCACTCCTCGCTCCAAGAAGCTAAAGCGGTCATTGCGAGAATTAGCATTAGGGGGTAGAGAAAAAAGCTATACCTTGTCTCGATGCGGTCGGTAGGTATGGCGCCTACCGCCAATAGCAGGAGGAGTACCACTACAAGGAGCACACTAGCAACTGTGCGCGTCTGGTGACGGATGATGGTGTGCACTATCAAGCCGAAAAGGGCAATCACGAGTCCGATTGCCAGCAGTGGTAGTACACGGCCCCAGGGTCTAACGATCTCCTCGAGAATGTCGGGAAAGCCAAGCAGATGGTGACCTATAGCCATGAGCTTATTTGGAATGGTGGACGCGGCGGCGACCTCGGCATTCCAAATGCCTGTAAGAATGCAAAAGGCCAGCCAAAATATACCGCTTGTAATAATGGCTAGCCAAAAGTAGCGCGCGGGTCGTGCTACGAGCTCACGCGGTTGAGCAAACCCCAGCAATAGCAACAACAGCAGGGCGCTCGCACAAGCGAGAAATTGGTGCAGCATCGCGCTGAGAAGCGCGACCAGAAGACCGCCTGCGGCGAGCCAGCGATGCCGCAAGGACCATATCCAGGGCAAGCTAGCCGCAGCAAGCCCGAGCTGCAGAAGCGAGAGCACAAACCACCACGGGCCATCGCGTATGGACACTACGAAGCTGGAAAGCGTGACTGCAGCCTGCTCCGGTTCAATGCTGTCGCCTGGGAGTTGCGGCACCGTTGCAAAGCCACGCAAGTCCCGGGTGGCTAGAATAAACAGGAAGAGCAAAAGCGCCATGCCAACAAGATAGCGCCAGTCGGCCGCTCCTAACTTGCCGTTCTTATGATTTACCAATGGCGGCAGCATGTTGATCAGGCCGAGAAATACGCCGCCCTCCCAGGTCAGTATGCCTACGCTCGACAGTATTACCATGATGATCAAGGCCCTGCGGTCGCGATCCAATGTGTAGCGTAGGAAAAACACCAAGTACCAGACAAACACTGCTTGAAATGGCGCGTACATACGCGCAAATCTTGCCATTTCAATTTCCCAGATTGAAACCGCAAGCACGATCACCGCCAATAAGCCGACGGTTCGGCCATGAATTCGCCGCCCCAGAAGATAGGCAGCGGGTAAGACAGCTAAACTTGAGATTGCCGGTATCACGCGACCGGCGAGCTCGGCGGACATTCCCTGCAGGCGCAGCAATGCTACAAGGTATTGGTACAGAACGCCGCGCGTGTAATATCCGCCGCACGGAAATTGCGGCAGCCCGGTGCGCAACAGATTGTCTATCGATCGGGAAATATAAAATTCATCGACACCTAGCGGCCAAATGCCGAGACCCTTAAACCGACCATAGGCGCCGGCTAACAGCGCAACGACTGTAAGGAAAGCGATCGCGTATTGGGCCGATCGCGATAGGCTATGCAAATATCGGGGATTCAGCATCGCAGCAATAGCACGCGAAGAGTGACGATTAGAACACCCTATTACAGAGCTGGCATTTGCTGCTCAAGCGCAGCATGCGGGGAACCGCAGGCGAAGGCTCCCATATTCGGGATCAATTCTAGACTTGCGACGGGCGTGCTGCCGTTGCGCTGCGATTGCCAAATCTGTATTCCAGCAGCTTACAAATCGGAATGGCGCTTAGTATAGCCATAATCGGCACTAGCGGAACGCTGTATCGCGCTTGAGCATGGATGGGCATGTAGATCATTACGGTGTAAGCGCCAAACAATAATAATACCATTACAGTAGGGCGGTCATATTGACGAAACCCTACAACAAGGCCTAGCAGCGCCAGCGCCATGTAGGGCACTTGCACACAGATATTTGCGATTGTGGCAAAGCGATTCTTTCCGGCAAACCAGAAATTGAACGCATTTTTAGTCGCGCATTTGACAAGCAATGCTGGGGATTGCAGGTACTCTTGCATTACTTGCTGACCAAGCGCGTTGTTGAACCTTACTTCATCATGAGGGTCGAAAAACCACTGATAATATCCGGCCTTGAACCGATAGCCCTGTTCGGCCGCCAATTTGTTGCGTACATCAGCTGCATCATAGTCGAGCTCTTGAAAGGTCTTGCGGCCCTCGGCATGTGTGCAAATGTAGTTGCCCGCCTGCATGGCAATGCCGCGCACACTGGCAGTGGGTATAAATTGCCCGACCAGCAGGTAGTTGCGAATGATCCAGGGTGATAACACGATTAGCGCGGATATGAGAACTAGAGCGGTCCTGAGCGCGGAACGAGTCAGGAACCGCCAGTCGCGCTCAAAAATCAGATCTCTTACAAAGAGAAACACCGGAAAGAGTAGCGCTGTGCTCCTTACACATGAGGCGGCTCCCAGGACTAACCCGGCCTTGATGTAATCGACTGTATTCGCCGTGGCGAGCCCTTGGCGCAGCAGCAGCAAGAAACACAGCACAAGCAGCACGAATGGGATCTCTACGCCGCCCCGTAATTCGGCAACAATTACACCCGGGTGCAGTAAGAAGAGAACCGGAGCCACGAGAGGCAACCATTGCTGCGGCGACACTAAACGCGCGAGTTTACTTATCAGAAACGCGGATAGTGATGTAAATAATAGATTTGCAATAACAGCGGGACCGCGATCGCTTTCAAAGAGGTACCGCAGGGCTGCGAGGAAGTAGGGGTATCCTGGTTCCCGAAGTAATGTGAAACCGGTATCCGGTGTTGATCTATAGCCGTTTCCCAGGTAGATATTCTTCGCTATCCATCCGTAGTTGTCGGAAGGGCCAATGCCATAGAACGAGCCGATCTGGTCTTTGAAGAGCGGCACAATGACCAGATCGAATGCCAACTTGACTGCGAGAATGCATAGAATCACGAAAAGGAGCAATCGCTGCTCTGATCTGCGTGGAGGTGCGATGACCATCAAGCGGACACCGCACGCATGTGGCTTATCATCAGGAAAGCAACTCTAGCGGATGGCAGGCCAATTGTGGGATTCCACGAATTGGAGGATGGAAATCCTCGTTGAAGGCGCCATACACCGTCGGAAAGTGTTGAGGGATGGATCCAGGGGATTTGCAGAGAGCAACACGATGTATGGGCGTGATGTGCCCTCCCACGCATAACCTTATCTGATCCAGCCCGCGGGGGTCAAGGAAATGGACCGGTTGGGAGCCGCTAGGTATGTCACGCTCTTTCGACACGTGAGCTATTGGCTTGCGACTTCTCTGATTATGAAAGACGATATATCAAGACTCCACCGCAGGAACACGAGGTCGTCATGAGACGCTATGTGATCGCGCTGTTCTGCCCCCCTTAGCCTTCAAAGTAATCTGGGAACACGCCGCACGGTTAACGGAGCGTTGGACGAAGGGACCAACAGGGCCATGCAAACACATAGGCAATTGGTAGAGCACTTCGAGATCGAACGTGAGCTCGCTGACAAGCTAAAAAGTAGCACCAAGGAGACCCGGCGAACTTTGTATAAGGACTTGTACGACGAGCTGTTTCGCAGAGTTCCTCATCATCCGCAGCTGACCGAGAAAGCTTCGGCAGAGGCGAGACGTCTCAGCGCTGCGCGCCAGGTTAGATTTCTGCTTTCAATTGCAACTTCAAGACCGGTGTTTCTGGAGGTTGGAGCTGGAGACTGTCTGACGTCGTTGGAGATGGCCAAGAGCGCAAGTCAAGTGTATGCCGTGGACGTATCCAGCGAAATTACTGCCAAGATCAACGCCCCCGATAACTTCCAGCTATTGCTATCGGATGGAAGCAGCATCGACGTGCCAGCGCAGTCAGTCGATCTCGCATTTAGTAACCAGCTTATGGAACACCTTCACCCGGATGATGCTCTCGAACAGCTGCGAAACATTCATAGGGCACTGAAGCGCAACGGCGAGTACTTCTGTATCACACCCAATCGCTTTAGCGGCCCACACGATGTCTCGCAGCACTTTGCGGAGGTTGCGTGCGGTTTTCACTTGCGAGAGTATTGTCTTGGCGAGCTGCTGCTGCTCTTTAACTCCGCCGGCTTTTCCGAGTTTCACATCTTCGTTGGGAAGGACGGCCTCTATGTCCGAGTTCCCCTAGCACTCTGCCGTGCGGTGGAATTAATGGTTGGTGCGCTTCCGCGACGTGTTAGAAAGAGGGTCGGGAAGTGGGCCCCCGTTAGACTGCTCCTGGGTATTCGACTGCTCGCGGTGAAGGCATAGACTAAAATTGCGATCGGTCAGACTCCCTTCGTAGATTCAGGCAGGGCGTGCCACAGGTAGGTCGGAGTTTCACCTGCGCCACGGTCGGGAAAGCCGCAGTCGGACGCCGGGGCTACGAATCAGCATGCGATTCTTGCATTAAGACCCGCGCCGGACCAATCAGAAGGCGACTGGCGTGGCGCAGTAAGGAATCGTTACAGCACCCTACTTCAGTCCTTTCATAGGACGCGTGATGCGAATAAGTTAAGCTACCGCCGTGAACTCAAAGCCGCAGCAATGGCATTGCGGAGTCACCACTTTAGCGTGAATACACAGATGGCGACGCTACTCGCGATTAACAATTACTACTACTACCGCGGCGGCGCTGAGACACTATTTTTCGAGCACAACCGCATTTTTGAGGCGTCAGGCTGGAAGGTGGTACCGTTCTCGATGAAGCACCAACGGAATTTTGAGACACCGTGGTCAAAGTATTTCATCGACGAGATTGAGTTCGGCCAGCGGTATTCAATTCCGGAACAGCTCGTTCGTGTTCCAAAGGTGATCTACTCTGTGGAGGCGCGGCGCAATCTAGGAAGGCTGCTGGATGAAGTGCAACCGGACGTGTGCCATGCACACAATATCTACAACCACATTTCACCATCTATACTGGGCCTGTTGAAGGGCCGGGGCATTCCGACTGTTCTAACCCTTCACGACCTGAAGATAGCATGCCCCGCCTACAATATGCTTGCGCCCGACGGCATATGTGAGCGTTGCCGGGGCGGCAGATTGTACAATGTGCTCGTGCACCGGTGCGTTAAGGGGTCTGCCGCGCTCAGCGCTGTCATGATGATAGAGGCGGTGCTGCATCGAATGCTCGGTTCATATCGCCATTGCGTAAGTCGATTCGCCGTCCCGAGTCGTTTCTATATCGATAAGCTTTCCGAATGGGGCATGCCTGCCAGCTTATTCAGGCATGTTCCTAATTTTGTCGATGCGGATCGCTACCGCCCAGAATATCGCCCGGGAGCCATGTTCGTCTATTTTGGCCGAATCTCGCGCGAGAAGGGGCTAGCTACGTTAATTCGCGCTGCGGCGGCAGCGCGCTGCCAATTAACGGTGATTGGGTCGGGGCCGGACTTAGCAGATATGCGCAGACTTGCGTCCGAGGTCGAAGCGGACGTCATCTTTCCGGGGTTTCTAAGCGGCGACGCTTTACACGAGATTGTGCGCTTGGCACGAGCGGTAGTTGTGCCATCCGAATGGTATGAGAACGCGCCGATGACAGTGCTTGAGGCTTATGCGCTCGGCAAGCCGGTAATTGGTGCACGAATTGGAGGCATTCCAGAGCTTATCCGCGAGAACGATACAGGCGTCTCTTTTGTAAGTGGCGACCAGAACTCACTCTGTGCGGTGCTTCGCGATATGATCCAGCGATCGGATGCCGATCTTGAACAGATGGGCAGGCGCGCACGCCGTTGGGTAGAGACCGAATTCACCGCCTTACTGTACCGGGACCGCATTCTCGAGATCTACCGTGAGCTCGGAGTGCGGGTCGCAGGTGTCCCATCATGGTCTAACAAACGCGCGACCCGGAGCAGTAACGAAGCGTGAGAGTCCTCGTTCTGGGAATTCGTGGGATGCCAAACGTGCAGGGTGGCGTCGAGACCCACGCTGAGCATCTCTACGAAAGGCTGGCTGGACTCGGCTGCAACGTCGAGGTCTTTGTACGTACGCCATTCGTACCGCGCAAGCAACACCGCTTTGGATCTATAAGGCTTCGTCGGATCTGGGCGCCGCGGTGGACTGGTCTGGAGGCTTTAGTCCACTCGGTAATTTGCGTATGTTACGCCGGATTCCTGCGGCCCGACATACTACACATCCACGCAGTCGGACCCGCCATTGTGACCCCAATTGCCCGATTGTTCGGCCTGCGAGTGGTCGTGACTCATCATGGTCCTGACTACGATCGCGACAAATGGGGCCGCTTTGCGCGCTGGGTGTTGCGCACAGGAGAATCCGTCGGCATGCGCTATTCGCATGCACGCATTGCCATTTCCAAGGTTATCTTAGATCTGATCCAAGTAAACTACGGCTGTCAGGCGGAGCTTATTCCAAACGGCGTCATACCTGCAGTGCGGCAAAGCCGCACAGAACATGTTCTGCGCCATGATCTTGTGCCCGGCCAGTATTTTCTCCAGGTCAGCCGCATGGTGCCGGAGAAGCGTCAACTCGACCTGATTCGTGCGTACGCATCTGCCCGGCCGCATAGTTGGCGACTGGCATTGGTAGGGGGGCTCGATTCGGCTCCGTACTCGCGCGAGATCGTCGCCGCAGCGCGCTCTGAAGGAGTCGTGCTGACCGGATTCTTGACCGGTGTGGCGCTGCAGCAGATGTACTCGCATGCGGGCGCTTTTGTGTTGCCATCTTCACATGAAGGTCTGCCAATCGTATTACTGGAAGCGCTGAGTTACGGCTTGCCGGTGTTAGCAAGCGATATTCCCGCGCATTTGGAAATCGGCCTGGACCGGTCCAGTTACTTTGCGGTTGGCGATGTAGCGGCGCTTGCTAGGGGTCTCACAACGTTTGCACAGGCAACCCCGGATGAGCAAGCACGACTCAGTCGCACCCTGCAGATAGCGACTCTTTACGATTGGGATCGGATTGCCGCGAAGACATTGGCTGTCTACCAGCACGTAGTAGCCCCCGCTGCGCACGGAGCAGAAAATTGCAAACGATAGCCGGTGCGACCTGCTTCTCATCTGGGGCACGCACGTGGGGATAAACCAAATGAACCCGAGGCTAGCGACGCTAGTTGGTGAAACATCCCCTTAGGTAACTGCTCGGACACGTTGTATATGTCTTGCCATTGATCGAACGGATAAACGGCAGAATGCCCGTGGTCCATTGCACGTCTGAAGTCCCGTAAGAGTCGTTTCTATCCCACAAGATGTAGTTCGCATGGTTGGCGTTGTATGCGACGTCATATATTTCGGGCAAAGGGAATTTCGATCGTAGCCCCAGTTCCGTAGCTTGCACCTCGCTCTTGATGGCAACTGTTCCTCGATAATCAGTCCCGGTACCAGCTGCGCCTTGCACGATTTTATCAGACTGTGAAGGGCTATCCGGCACGACATCAGGGCCGCCGACAACAGCTTGCGCAGTTACGCTGGCATTGATCAGCTCCTGCATTTGCGAGTTGGAGCCAAGAAAATTGGTCTCTATAAATACGCTACTATGAGACCAGGCTAAACGTGATGCTGTTACATAGCGTTGGAGCTGCGTAAGAAGCGCAGCAGTAGAAAAAGTTGACGGTGCAGGGTACTCCGGGGAAAAACCTATAGCGGTCTCCGAAGTGCTGATACCTTCCACGTATGGATTAGAGTCGTAGCGTTGCGCGAGCGCCTGGGTCAGCGCAATCAATCGATCCATTACTGGCGCTTCCCATATGCGCGCAACGAGCCCGTGGGACATAGGGACGTTGCCGCCCATATATATGGGATCACTCAGCATGTAGTCGGGAACCACGCTCCCGTCGTGACCGCCGAAGGAGCGGTTCTCGATTCTGATTATAAAGCGCTTCGGGTTAGGCATAGATTTGAGCGCATTCAAATACGCGTCAATTTCAGAGAAGTCGTACATGCCTTTACCGGTTTCTATGTCCTTCCACATCCAATCTCGCAAAACTCCGGTAACCATGGGCTCGTTCGCAAGCAGGGTCACATAACCAAGATCTTCGGCATCGTGTTTGTGGCTGTTCCGAATCATCATGTAATGGCCGGGGTGCCACTTTATTGATCCAGTTGCGTTTGCCGGACCACTTGAACAGCTCGTGGGATTCACGCTGCAAGGTTGCGGCGATGGCTGTTGCAGTGTTGGACCGGAGCAACTATTACTCGCCAACGCGAATGCAATGGCGGCTACGCTGAATAATGGCAAGAGTTTCCCGATCATGGGCGTGCCTGTAGCTTACACGTCGTAGCCGCGCCGCTGAAACTTGGAGCGGACGACGGGTAAAAGGTGGTGGTCGCGACAGCGCAAGAGAGATCTCCCAACCTGATACACAGCTCGTTTGTCACTTGCAGTCGCGAAGGAATCATATCAATAAAACGGTTGACGAGTGTCTCATAAACCTATGATATTGCTAGTTATAATTAGTAGTTATGTTCGGGAGATTGTACACGAGTTACAAGCAGCGCTCTGCATACGTCGGCTGCGGCGCCAAGCGGCGGTTCTCCCGCAGACAAGTTCCGATTGCGCTACAGAACCTATCAATCCGAGTACTTGACCGGTCTCATTCCAAACAACAATCGAATAGCGCGCTAAGTTTGCGCGCAAAAGCTCACCTCGAGTGCGGAACATTAGAGCCAGGGACAGCGCGCCGACGGTGCGCGCCCAGCATCGGACCCATTGCTTGAGACGCTGGCATCAACTGCCGTTGCTCCTGCGCAGCGAGAACAGTACGCATCCGCATGGCGGCAATTAGACCGGAAAAATACCAGAATAAGTACGAGAGGCAGGGGAATATGTGCGTCGTTATGTACGGTGTTGCGATAGTCATTAGTACGGTAATTCCCGCCCACCCGCTTGCGACGGCTCCCATGAAGCCGTCATCGGTGCGAGCGATTGCCAGCGAGTCCACAAGGATTAGCCAATAAAGCACGAAGACAAGAGCCGTGCCGAAGACGCCGATCTCAAGAAGAAATATGCTAAAAGACGAGACCAAAAAGCCCGAGTAGAGCACGTTATAGGCGCCGATGAATTGCGGCCCGAGAGATGAATGTGAGGCATTGCCGATGCCAAGCCCGAAGGCGAGCTGAGCGGGATCGCGCGAGAGTTGCCTCAGCGGTACGACGATAGAGTCTACCCGTCCGGCGAGTTGATGAGTGCCGACACCCGAGTGTTTTTCGAGATACTTATCCACCTTTTTTTCATTCGTAAAAAAGTCTTCTATGCTGACGAAGTAGGGATTTTTCCTTTGCATGTAGTCGTATATCGGCGCGAAGCCAGCGAGAAAGGCCGCAAAAAGCACGATTGTAAGGAAAAACATGCGGATTCGCTTTGCCGGAGGTGAGCCCACGAGAGCTGCCGCCAAAAGAGCGAAGGGCAGCAGGATTAGCGTACCCTTGGTCTCGTTGATGGCCGTGGCTGCAAGCAAATAGAAGAACAAAACGAAATACGTGAGCTTGGATATACGTCGTCGCAGAACAAACCCGGTAAGTATGCAAACGGCGCAGATTAGATACATGGACATTACGGACGAATCCGCCAAGGTGCCAACAACGCTATCGCCGCTAAACCTATTTGCGCGCATGACGATCCAACGCTGGTAACCGGCAAATGGCAGTTGCAACACGCCAATCAGCAATAACAGGCGCAACTGCTGCCGGATCTGCCAAGTTTTAAATTCGTATACCGCCGGAAGAAAGAACAACGGCAGCGCGCGGCAGTAGAAGCGAATCCCGGCGAACAGGGGTCCCGGCGCCTCGTCGTTAGCGAATGCTCCGCAAACTACTACCGCCGCAATTGTCCCAAAGACAAGCCAGTATGACGCGCGTACATACTGAAATCGCTGCCGTGCGCCAAAGGCAACGACGTACAGCACAACAAGAGCAGAAAGACCGTCCGCCACGAAGGAGAAAGGTTTCGGCAATATGTGGTCAGTAGTGAGTTGATCGCCAATCCCCACCGCAATAATGAGCGCAAGAACTAGGTAGTGCATACAGCGTGACGCCGGGCACGATGGCCAAACCCTGAACCGCGTGCGCGCCCGTCAGCATGGACACTCGTATCGCAGAAGAGCGCCGAGGCTTGCACTGCTCGGATCCTGCTTCGGGATTCAGCCATCAAGTTCTCACGAGTGAAGGCGGGCGCCTCGGCTAGGTCACTGAGTGCGGCACACCACCGCCAGGCTCGACACATTCGAGCCCAGCTTAGTTGGCCACGGAAGGCCGCCAAAGGGCCTGACAGCGATCGGGACATTTTCTCGACGCAGTCGCGCAATTGCCAAGTCTGGGCCGGGAATGACCTGAACGTCCGGCCACAACGGTTGTAGGTCGGGAAAATAATCGTGCAACAGGATAATGCCCCCCGGATTGAGTAGCCGGAGGGCCTCGGGGAATTCCTGATAAACGGTAGTCGCGTAATGATCGCCATCAAGGAAAATGAGATCAAAGCGGTCTTTGCAATTCCTCAGATACGGCACTGAGGGGCTCGTCACGAAGGTGACCAAATCCTGACATCCGATCGCGCGCATCACATCGGCCGGTGAGTGGCTGCAGCCGAGTCGCTGCCAAGCTCCCGCAAGTGGATCATTAACGTCGGTGATATCGACTGTCACGAGCTTTGGATTGACCTCGGAGGGCCTCACATGTAATTGCCTTAGGGCGAGCGCAAGCATGCTTGTCGATGCGCCGACATGTGTGCCAATTTCCAGAACCGAGGATGGGCGCAACGCCCTGGCGAGATAATACAGGGCACGCCGGTCCCCAGGGTTCACAGCGCCTGCTTCGCCGCCAAATTTAATAGGAGCCATCTTAAGCTCGACCTGCCGCCACTCGGCGCCCAGATCAGCGGTAAACCAACCTTTGACAGTAGCGTCGTCGGCGTTGCGCAGTGCAGACACTACGCAGGATTGTTGCTCGAGCGCAGCAAGCGCGCGCCGTTCACGCGAGATTTGCAGAGTATGCAAGATACGCTGAGGCAGGAGGCGGCGTTCGACCGCATGACGAAAATTTGCGAATCCAGAATTTATCATGTGTCTGCATCCGAACGGTACGGATTCCGATTGTGACAAAAGCAAAATGCATTGTCCCCAGATGATAGCCGCGGAACACGGTGCGCAGAGTCGACCGCGCCCAACGAAACGCCTGGCCAGTCGCGCACAAACGTGTCGCGGCAAACTCTTGCGGCGACGCGACGCGTCCGGGGCAGCGGGCTGCCTGTACCGCTGCTGCTTGGGGAGTTAGCGATCACGGGGAGGCGAGTTATTGACCGCAAGCGCTATCAGCGTAGTGAAGCCGTTCCAACACGGGATTCACGCGATGCCTGCTGTGCGTCGCTTTCGGGGAATTGAATGATTTCGGCCGCCTGGTAGTCCTTCATATGGCGCGCGTGAGTGAAGATAATGAGTTCGGCCAGCAATCCGAGCGCAAAAAGCTGCAAGCCCAGAACCACGAGCAATGAGGAAAGCAGCAGTGCGGGACGATCAGCCAAGCTCTGATTGAACACCAGCCTGCCGAAGATCAAATACAGCACGACCAGGCCGCCCAGTCCGCACATACTCGCACCAATCATACCAAAGAAGCGAAGGGGCTTTTTGGTGAAGCGGACGAGAAAGAACACTGTAAATACGTCGAGCACGAGGTGTGCATATTCGCGTGGTCGGTATACGCCTTCGAAGCGGTCACGCGCAGACTGGCGCACCTCGACTTCTTTGACGCGGAATCCCTGGCGATCGGCCAGAACCGCGAGCAGGCGGTGCTGGTCGCCGTACAAGGAGAGCTCTTCGAGTACGCGGCGCTTCATAGCGCGCGCGCCGCAGCCGAGGTCATGCAGGCGCATCCCAGTTACGAACGCGACCATGCCGTGGAACACGGCGCGTCGCATCTTTTCCAGGGCGCCGCCGGCACGCGGCCACCGCCAGCCGATAGCGACGTCCGCCGAATCAAGCGGGGCGAGAAGCTTGGCTATATCGCGGCCATCGATCTGATGATAGGCCGGTAATGTGACGATTAAATCTCCGGAAGCACGCTCGAGTCCCGCCATGAGCGCGGTAGATTCCCCAAACGGTCGGCTCAGGGAGATTATGATGATGTTGCTCGCGCCTGCGTCGATCAATTGTTGGAGTTCGCGCATCACTTGCGGATGCGGACCGTCAAGAACAAAGATGAATTCCTGAGTCAGGCGAGCCGCCTCGAGCCCGGTCTGATATTCGGTGAAGAGTTCGCGCGCGTTCGCGTACCGTCTACCAACGGGAATGATGACCGAAAGCTGGATTCTGGGGTCTCGTTCGGTCATTGCGCTATCGTCTCTGGGGTCACGCGCTTGCCGATGCGCTGCGTTAGGCGAGCGAACTGGTGCTCGCGCATGTCGCCGAGATTGTAGACCAGCTCGCCGAGCGCACCACTGCACAACAGAATAAATGCAGAGGTGAGAAAAATCACCCCGGAGCCGGCAATCGGCAATGATGGCGCGGAGCCATGCATCAGGGACACTGTCAGTACGTAGGCGAGCGCGCTCATTCCGGCGATCAGTAGCGGCAGTGCCAGGAATCCGAACCACAGTAGAGGCCGGGCGGCGAAAGAGGCGAGTGTCTTAATGACCATCAAGTCAAGCAGGACTTTGTAGATTCGGGACAGGCCATATTTGGATGCGCCGAAACGCCGCGCATGGTGCCTGACCTTGACCTCAGCAATTCTGATGCCCGCGATCGACGCCATTGCGGGTATGAATCGATGCATTTCAGAATAAAGAGGGATGTTCTTTATCACGGATGCGCGGTAGGCCTTGAGGGAACAGCCGTTGTCTTTGATTGCAATACCCGTCACTTTGCCTATTAGCCAGTTAGCGATGATGGAAGGAATCTTGCGGGACACGAGCTTGTCCTGCCGCTGGTGCCGCCAGCCGACGACAACATCATATCCGGCGTCGATCTTGCGCAAAAACTCCTCGATGTCGGCGGGGTCATTTTGCAGGTCGCCGTCCATGGTAACCAGCACTTCGCCTGTCGCGTATTCAATGCCCGCTGCCATTGCTGCAGTCTGTCCATAATTGCGGCGGAATTTGACTACCCGAATGCGTGGATCCGCGTGTGCCAGCTTCACTGCCCGCGCCAACGTTGCATCCTTACTACCGTCGTCCACGAAGACCATCTCGAACGGGATTTGCAACGGAGCTACGGCGCCAACTATGGCGGCGTACAAGGGTTCGATGCTGTCCTGCTCGTTAAAGAAGGGGACGATGACCGAGAGCTTGATCAGGGTGCGCAAGCGCTTGTTCTCCTTGGTTGTTTATCATAGAGAGCTGCTGGCTAGTGATACTTCGAATGTATCACAGAAGCGCATTGTGCCCGGCTTTTAGCCTCGATCAGCATGGTAGACTGCGGCCCGCCGAAGCGGGTAGATCCGGGTTGCCGGGGTACTTTTAGGTGTAGCGAAGTACCGGGGGTCCTAATGACGGAAACGCGGATTGCCACGGATTTAAGCATAGTAATACCGACGCTCGGCCGGGCGTGTCTGAGAGACAGTGTGCGGGCGATTGCCACCGGGTCCATGCAGCCCGTGGAGATCGTGCTTTCCCATCAGGGGCTCGCTGGCTCAATGGACGCGATGCTCCGCGAATTTTCTCAATACAATGTTCGGATACGCTACCTGCGCTCTGATCAACGTGGCGCAGCAGCCGGACGTAATGCCGGCATTCGCAGCGTCACATCCAAGTTCTTCGGCACGACGGACGATGATTGCATCGCCGATTTTCGCTGGGTGGAAGAGATTGCCCTCGCCCTCGGCAGGTATCCACGCGACATCATTACCGGGCGCGTCCTCGCTAGCGAGCCCGGCGCCCCCTCGGTCACTACATTTGACACGCCACGGGTATACAAGAAATTCCCATTGCAGGGTGGTCATTTCAGCGGGGGCAACTTCGCAGCGGCTCTCACGTTGTTCAATGATGTGGGGCCATTTGACGAGTCAGTTTTGCTGCGCTTCTGCGAAGACCCGGAGTGGTCATATCGGGCGATGGTCAAGGGCTATCCGATCCGGTACGTGCCACAGGTCAGCGTGACCCATCTTCATTGGCGCGACGACGCGGATATGACGCAGGTCTATTCGCAATACGCCTATTCGCAGGGAGGATGGATCGGTCGGAAGTTTCGTGCCGGTGATCTGTCATTCGCTGCAATGCTGCTCTATGAACTTGCCCGCGGCAGCAAGCGCTGGTTCCTCGGAACCTTGAGGCATGACAAGTTGCGCATCGTCAACGGCCGCGCTTTCGTAATCGACCTGCTGCGAGGCGTTAGTGCAGGATGGAACGGACAAGAGTAGGGCGAGGCGCCACTCGAGCCTGTGACTACTCGTACGAAGTGAGGCTTAGATCAGCCCTGATAAGGTTGAACGAATCCATGACGGTTCCCTCGGGCGGAAACAGAGCGTTGACGGGTGCCTTACCGGTGGATGAATAAGTGGCCCATAGGGTTTGCCCCGTGGAGCTTGTCCAGGCGTTAACGATGTGAACCCCCAGCGACTCGCCGGCGGCAATGCCGAGATTGGCCCATCCGCCGGTGCCGGTTGCCGCGTCAATATTGTTGTAGGAGATCACGGCCCACGGCCCCCACGGATTTGGCGACTCATAAAAAGAGGTCTGTGCTGCGTAATTGCCCTGCGCGACGGCAATGTAGCGTTTGAGTGCCGGAACATACACAGCTTCTTCAATGGGTGCTCCCATGGTGCAAACATCACCGCATCCGGTTTGATTGACATTGCGGTCGCTGAAAACCGGCTGCATCCGCTCGGTGCCTGAGCTCCAAATGGGAGCGCCATTGATATCCAACCCTGCAAAGTACTCGTACGAGGATTGGGTCACGATCCTAGAAGCGAGTACCCTTGCCAGATAGGTCTGAGTGGGCAGGGAATTGTGGCTCTGACCCCAGTAACTTCCTGCATCCATGCCGAAAATATAGACATAGCTGTCCTTGGCGCCCGTATTGCCGGGGCCATAGCTGACAAAGCCTTGCGGACAGAATGATCCGCTGACGGCGGGTTTGCCGCTGGAGTGCAAACTGCAGAAGCTCCAGGAACTAGCTCGCCACGAGTACGCATTGCCGATCGAGTAAGCAATCTCCATATGATTCGGACTGCCAGAAGGTTGGTGCGGGTACGCTCTCCGGGAATCGGCGCGTCGGTAGATTCCCGCTATTGCATAAAAATCGGATCCGACCGCGATGATCGAGCTCGCCTTTCCATGTATTAGGGAGGGATGCTCAGAATTATAGCCGCCGTAGATGTTGTACTCCGTAGAGCTGGTGGGGGGTGGCGCACCCGTAATCATAGCGACACCGAAGCTTGTGCGGCCGCGCTGGTCGTCACCGCCGAATCCTCCGCCATCGCCAAAAAACGTATACACATTGCCGTCGGCGCCCCAGGCCGCCGACCATAAATCACTGCCGTTTGCCTGTGTGTACGCGCTCGCCCAGTCCCAAGCCATACTCGTGACGTGAGTGCTCGGACAGTAGGGCGCGTCGCCATCGACCGAAGCGTCGGCGGTGAAGGTTTGCAGAGGATCCGATTCTGCGGCATTTCCCGAACTATCGAAGGCGGTGACGACATACGTGTAGGGCGCATTCCCGATCACGGAGGTATCGGAAAAAAAGCTATTGAATGTAGTGCCTACCGGGACGCCGTCCCGTGATATCCGATACCCAGCAACCCTCACGTTGTCTGTCGATGGCTTCCAGTTAAGCCCGACTACTGCCGCTGTCGCACAGACGATTTGCACCGACGTCGGCGCCGATGGCGGCTCCAGATCTACTCCGGTCGGAACGACAATTACGGAATACATGCTATTTCGGTCGTTGCCGCCGGTGGGTATATTGCTTCCCAGGACCACGATGGCATTGGCTGGGTAGATATTGCTGTACAGTTCAAGCGTCGCGGGGCCGCTTCGAAGTTGCATTCCCGTGTCCATGAAGTTGTTAGCGAGCCAGTTAGGTTTGGGCGTAATCCTCGCGTCGTGCGCCACGTACACCGTCGAACTCTGAGCAAGTCGGAAGCTCAAGAAGTCGGGGCTTCCGGGCGCGGCGGCTCGATCACCGTCGGCTGTCCGGATAAACGTTTGGCCACGGAGTACGGCTGGTAACAATGGCCCGACGAGGCGGACACGGTCCACATACTGGCCATGTCCGAGTGCTTCCAAGTTTCGTGCGGTGCGGTACGTTGTCTCGGTGCCCCCCTGTGATCGCGCGTTGTGCACCGTGAGGCCCTCAATCAGTGCATAGCCCGAGGGGGACGGCGTAATAGACACGCACCCGGTTAGCAACGGTAGCGCAATTGCGCCGGCAAGTGCTCCACTAGAAACCTTCATCGGTCTTTAAGTTTACGCCTACCAGGTAGAGCCGTCGCAAGATGCGGGCGAACTCAGATTGTGGCGGGGCACGCGTTTTCGCAGACCCTGCCAAAGCCCGGAGTATCGAAGGTGGCGCAGCGCAACGGTAGCGCTGCTCAACAGGCGCTGTAGACTGTAGACTGGTGCCATCCCGTGGGTGGGCTATACCTCATCGGCGTCATGTCACAGAGTGCTTCGGTCACAGCTTAATTTGCGGTACAGGCACGCGGGCGCGTCGTGCCGCTCGAGGGCGCGTGTTGGCGGTGCCTGAAGCCGCGGTAGGGCGTGTGCGTAGCGATTGCGTCACAGAATGCATCTGCAGCCGAGAATATTGTTAGGGAATCGAGTGCTCTTGCCGACATAGGTTATGACTGCCAACCCAGCTATCTCCCGCGAGGAGCTATTCAAGAGAGATGGATTCGTAAAGATCGAATCGCTGACGACTGCAGAGGACATTGCGCGAATCAGGTCCCTGCTGGATCCGCTATTTGATAAATTCGAATCGTTTGGGCATCGCGCCGTGGATCTTGCCGGACCCCAGGAGAAAGGTGCGCGCCCGCGCTCGCCGGAAATCAATGAGGCCATCCAATTTGCGCCCGAACTTCGCAAGACGCAGGTCTTTGCACGCTGCCGGGAGTTTGCGCGCCGCGTCCTCGGCGTGCCCGTGGGCTACGTCTTCGACCACGCGATCTATAAGCCGCCGCACAACAACGCATCCACGGCGTGGCACCAGGATGAAGGATATAATACTGCGCCGATTCCCCTCAGAGCGGTGCACTTTTGGATTCCTCTGCAAGCCGTGAACGTTGAGAACGGATGCATGCAGTTCGTACCCGAGTCTCATCGTGGCGGACTGCTTCCGTATCACGTGGCCCACGTGCGTTCCGGAGGCGCAATGGCCCATACCAAAGGTGCCACTATTGCGACGGATGATGTAGATGCCTCGCGCGCAGTAGCGTGCCCGCTCGCTGTCGGGGGCGTCACGGCGCATCATCCGCTTACTCTTCATTACACCGGACCGAACCTGTCCGACGCCTATCGCCGGGCGTGGATACTTCATTTTGGAGCTTACGGTCGGTTTCGATTCCGCCTGCATCCCAAGTGTGTGGGGCAAAGGCTGCGCGCCTTTGTCACCGCGAGCAATAATGAGTGATGAAAAACGCGCCGGCAGGGCGCTTCTGTGGAAGGGAATGCAGCTTGGCGTTTCAAAGCTGTTATATCTGTTTGGCACGCTGATTCTCGGGCACTTACTGGCGCCCAAGGAATTCGGCCTCGTGGCGATCGCCACGGTCGCCATAACTACTATCATGACCGCCACGGAGACCGGCATGATCAGCGCTCTGGTGCAGGCTTCGTCGCGCGAGCAGGCACATTACGATGTCGCGTGGACCGTCGGATTCCTACGAGGCCTGATCGTTTGCTCAGTGCTGTTGCTCGCGGCACCGTTGGTCGCACGGCTCTTTGGCGAGGAACGGGCGGCTTCGTTCGTGCGTCTCATGGCGTTCTTGCCGTTGATAAGCTCGGTCGCGAGCCCACGCATGGCGGACTTGATCCGCGAGCTGCAGTTCTCCAGGCTCGCTCCCGTCGCAATCGTCGCCGTCATGGTGGAAATCGGCTTGGCGATAGCGCTTGCGGGTAAGCTCGGCGGTGCGGCTATCATCTTGGGAAAACTGGCCGGCGCCTCCACTACGACCATTGCGAGCTACCTGCTCGCACCGCACAGACCCCGATTCCGTCCGAACTATGCTTCGGCACAGCACTTACTCGCCTTTGGCCGCTGGCTTTTCGCCATCGGTCTGACGGCTGTGGTGTCTGATCTGTTCATCAAAGTGCTGATCGCACGCCGTCTGAGCGTCAATGACCTCGGCTTGTTCTCGATGTCTGACAAGCTCGCCGAAGTTCCGACCCAGGCCGCGAACGAATCTATCGGGGCGGTCGCATTTCCGCTTTATGCACGACTGCGATCGGATGTGCCGCGTTTGCAAACTGCGATTCGAGCGCATCTGACTGGCCTCATGTTCTTTCTATTTCCGGCGACCGCCATCATTATTGCATTGGCCCACCCCCTCGAAGTGCGGGTACTGGGGCCTTCCTGGAGCGGCATCTCGCTGCTCATTGTGTTATTCGCGCTGGGGTATGTATTTGAATTTGCGTTTAACGTTGTTTATTTTCTGCTGCAGGCTCTAGGGGCAGGTGCTCGCTTGTACCTGGTCGAATTGACTCAATACATTACCCTGATTGCCGCCGTGATCCTGCTCGCAGGGCCATTCGGTTTAATGGGTGTCGGAGCCGCGCGAATCATTACTAGCGTAGCCGTGGTGATCGCAGGGGTGATCGCTGCTCCTGGTTTGTATCGATTAGCCCTGTTGCGCGTATTCCGTCCCGCCCTCGTTCTCGCTTTGTTGGCCACTGTGGCGGGCATCTCGTCCAGGGCAAGTGCAGTGTGGGTGCCCGGCGCCGCGGGAGTCGTTACCGGTGCGATTGCCGGAGTAACGGTCTTTCTCGGCCTTGCATGGGTAACCGATGAGCGGCTGCGGACCGGTGTGCGCGAGTGTTTGTCGGTGTTTTTCCCAATCCTGGGATCAAATCGCGCGGGCTATTCGGTTCAGCTGCCGTGAGTCTCTCCTTGCTCAATGGCTCGTATGACGCGTGGCGCGAGCGCTTGCGCGGCCGTGTGGTTGTGGTATCACCGCACTTGGACGATGCAATCATGTCCCTGGGCGCCACCATCGCGTGGGCGGTCCAGGCTGGCGCAAAGCTCGATGTACTGACTGTATTCGCCTATATACCCTCCTCGAGCGCGCCAGCGGGTCCGTGGGATACCAGCTGCGGCTTTGCCACGGAAGGGCAAGCGGCCCAGGTGCGGCGCGAGGAGGACCGGCAGGCGTGCCTGCAGTTGGGCGCGGAGCCGCGCTGGCTCAACTTCGGCGCCGAACCATACGAACGGCGCGGCTCCGAGGATGATATATGGTCCGCGGTGCAGGCTGCGACTCAAGGCGCAGATCTGGTGCTCATTCCCGGTTTCCCGTTGATACATCCTGACCATTCCTACTTGAGCGAGCTCCTGCTGCGTAAGGGTCTGACCGGCCGACGGACCGTACTGTATGCGGAGCAGCCCTACGCATATACACACGACGATACGCCGCAGGGCTCCGCCGTAGCGCCAGTTCTCAAGCCGGTGATCGGCGCTGCAATCTCATGGACGCGGGTGCGAACGGAGCGCGCACACCGCCGAGCTAAATTGCAAGCCGTGCGTTTCTATAAGTCCCAACTGCGTCATCTTGGCCTGCGGACTATCGGTCTCTACCGAATGCTTTGGCGTGAGGCAGCGCAGGGAGGCGAAGTGGTTGCCTGGTTGGCATGACGCAATCGCAGGCGGCGCGTAGTTGTGCGGTCGCGGTGTCACTCTCAAGTCGTGGGGGTTACTGCAATTAACCTCGAGAATCATTTTTCTGCGGATGCGCGCCCGCTCCGGGGCATCAGATCGCGACACAGTGCGATGTATTGGTCGGCGACAACGGAGAGGTCAAAGCGAGTCACGGATGCGCGCGCAGCAGCGCCGATCTCGGACCAGCGGTGCCGGGCGGCGAGGGCGGCTTCAATTGCTGTCAGCATAGCCGCGCTGTTCTTCGGAGGGAATAGAAAGCCAGTTTGCCCATCCTGAATGAGGTCAGGTGCGGCTCCAACCGCAGTGACTGCAACAGGCAGGGCGCAACCGAGCGCCTCAACGAGTGCAAGGCTGAAACCCTCGTATTCCGTTGGAAAGACGAATAGGTCTGCGGCTTGCAGGTACTCGTGGATGCCACTTTGCTCCCCCAAAAATTTGACGTGATTTTCCAGATGCTGTGTGTGAGTCAATTCCTTCATGTACTCTTCGCAATTGTCGAAGGAGATTCTTCCGGAACCGACGACTAGCAGACACAGTTCCGGGTGCCGCCGGACAAGCTCCGGCCATGCCTCGATAAGCATCGGCAGGCCTTTGGCCCGGGACAATCGCCCTGCGTAAATGACCAGCGTTTTGCCGAAGGGTAGCTTTAGCTTTTGGGCAAGACGCAGCTTGTCGGCGGCAGAGACCGGACGGAATCTCTCCAGGTCCACGGCGTTGGGAATGTCTCGAATGCGCGCGGCGCTGACGCCGCGGCTTAAAAGACCGGCGCGGATCTCTGTCGATATGGCGATGACGGCGTCCGCCCGGCGAAGAAAATACTGCCGTATGCGATCAATGCTTCCGGCCAACACCCTTCCCGAAAGGCTACCCATGCCGCGCAGACTCTCGGAGGATACTGCTTCCTCCAGCTCAAAGAAGGATTCGACTCGCACGATGCATTTCTTGCGAGTGATGTGACAAATAGCCACCACGATCATCGGCATGATCTTCGCTCCAGAGACGATCACGATATCGTATTGCTCTGATTCTCTGAGCAGGAGGGCGGCCAAGCGCGCGAGATAGCCCAATATGGGAAATACAGCTCGCCAGCCCTTACCTTTTAGATTTCCAGCCGGTGGCAGTCTGCGCACCTTCACCCGTCCCAGTATTTCAGCGGCCGCAGAGGGGGGCTCCGTTTGGCGAGTAATCACGCTTGCGCAAGTGCCTTTTGAGGAAAGTGCTTGCACGATCTGCGACGCGAACAGCTCCTGACCGCCAACAATGGGCGGGTAGAACGCTTCGGTCAGCCAATAGACGTTCAACTGTTGCATAGGAAATGGCTTGTGAGCGCGGCAGTTGATCTGCACGGAGTCAGTGCGGCAGCGCGCGCGATCGCATGAATGTGGCCTTCAGCTTTTTGAAAAGCACACGCCGGAATTCGGCAGGAACGAAGACAACACGTTTGCCATCGATCAAGGTCACGCTTCCCACCTGCGAAAGTGTGTGCAAGCCGCCCGGATACGGCCCGGCGCGATCGGGATCAACGGCAACAAACGCTTCTTCGCGGAACTCAAGCGGCGTGAGTGTGAGGACCCGGTTAATGATCACCCGGCCGCCATAGGTGCGCGAACAATCCTGAGCCGGGCGATACAGCGCGCCGCCCTGCACGAAGGGAGTACCCGCTGGCCTTGCGGAGCGGATATCGACCTTTACCGGGTTACCGGGATGCGCACACCACGGTCCCGTCAAGGCCGGCGCGTACCACAGGTGTAATTCGCAGTTAGCGCCCAACGCGGCAACCTCCGAGCCGGCGAGCCACCAGTATTGTCCATGTCGAAATGGCGTAGCGTCGACGACGGCGACACCCGTGAGCAAGGTAGCAACTTTTACCCAGCGATCCGGAAAGCGCTCGCTTTCGTACAGTGTGACTTCCTGCGCTGCGCTCGCTTCCGGAAGGCACAGCACGCGATTGTCCGCCTGCAGCAAGAAAGGATACGACATGTGAACCGCTGGCGTCGGGCCAATCGCTATGGGCATCCTGGAGGGCGCACCAAGCGACTCAATCGCGACGATGACTCCACGGTTGTCGCGATAGCTGAAGTGCTCGCAAAGGATCGTGAGCCGGCCGGCACGCACCACTCCAAACGGATCGGCGCGCACTTCCGAGCGCTTCGGGACCGGCAGCCACTGAGTTGGCGCTCGATTCTCCGATTGTAGGAAAGCCGATATGGGCTGCTCGACGACGCCTAGATTCCATTGGTCATGGCGAAAAAGCGAGCGCCATACAGTCAATAGCGTGCGTGCGGCGATGCGACAGCCGCACATCAACAGCTCGCGTCGCGTAGGGGCGATACGCACGTGCGCTGCCCCGCGGACGGCGGTCTGGCTGAATCGGGAGGTGCTGCCATTGCGAATGTCCACGCAGACCTGTGCCGGCCAACTCGTCACCCGCGCCAGCATGTTGACTCGATTGGTGGCGTATGAGAGCAAATTGGTACGGAAATATCCCTCGCGCAAGACAATTACCGAGTCGCGGCTATTGACCACACGCGTCAGCAGCGCACCGGACACGCTTTCCCCCTCGTACACCTCCCAGAATCCCGCGGGCCCGCCGCGATAGCGCGTCCAGTCTCCGAAATGAAATCGCCACGTACCGTAGCGTGCGACATCCACAATCTCTGGCGGGCACGGAACGTCGACAAAGCTGAGTATGAAATCAAGATCGCAGCTTTTGAGCCGCGCAATCGCTGCGCCAGCTGCGTGATTATCGGAGTCGCTAAGTCGTGCCAGCAGGAGCTGCGGGATGTCTGCGAGAGCGGGTAGCAGTTTCGAAGCTGGTGTCTGTAGGGTTATCAACAGCTGTGCGCGGATTTCTGGCAACGCGAGCAGCTGCTCCAGGCAGCGCGCCTGCCAATGCTCGAATGTTGCGTCGTCGTGCAGGATCGCAAATCGAATCGGCGCTGCGTGCATGGCCTTAAGGTCAGCCCCGTCAGTGGCTCAAAGTATCAAATAGCGCCAATAGTTCCCTCGTGCACTTCTCCCAACCAAAGTCCTTGGCTCTTGCAATGCCCTTGCCAATCATGTCAGTGCGAAGAGTGCGGTCGACAATTATCTTCTGCATGCCAAGTGCGATCTCCTCGACGTTGAGCGGATCAACCAGGTAAGCGGCGCCAGCCGTAACCTCCGGCGGCGCACATGTGTTTGCGGTGACAACTGGACACCCGCAAGCCATAGCCTCGAGCAGCGGAATGCCAAATCCCTCGTAGAGGGAGGGAAAAGCAAAAAGATCCGCTAAACAGTAGACGGCAGGCAAGTCGCCGTGGGTCACCCAGCCGGGAAAGCATACCCGCTCGGCGATGCCCAGATCACTCATCACGCCCAATTCGGCACCGGAACTCCATCTTTGCGCGCCGGCCATGACGAGACTATGCGGGACGGCGTCCTTGATGCGGGCGAAGGCCTGCAGCAGGCGCGCCACGTTTTTTCGGGATTCGATCTGACCCGCCCAGAGGATGAACTTCTCCGGGAGTTTATAGCGCGCTCTTACAGTCTCTAGACGGTCGGAATCGCGAACTGGCTGGAAAACACCGGGATCGAAGCCATTATGAATCGGAAAAACCTTCTGGGGGGGTACGCCAATGTACTTCACCACGTCTGCCTTTACGGCATTGGATACTGCGACGAACGCGTCGGCGCGCCGACAATAGAGGGGCACGAACCTTTTGAAATACCACTGATCATACAGGAGAAAGTGCTCTGGAATTACAAACCATTCCGAGCCATGCAGGACGAATACTGTCTTGGCTTTTGTAATAAATGGAACTGTAAATTTGGGGTTGAAGATCAAGTCTAGCTTTTTTCGCCTTGCCACCCATGGCACCGCGATCTGATCCCAGGTAACCGTTCCGGGCAAGGCGGCGGAAACCTCCTCGACGTTTGGGTAGGTCGAATAGGTCCCCAGGAGTTTGGGGTTCTGGTAGATCAATACATACTGATGTTGTGAGCCCTGCGAAAACAGCAACGGCAGAACTTTCTTTGTGTAGACCTTAACGCCTCCTTCCTGTTGCTCGTAGTGCCGGAGCATAATGCCAATCTTCATCTGTCCTCCGCATCGTGCGCGTCTGTCGGCGCGCGCTGTTCGCTACGCAGATACCCTTACGGGTGCCGCAGCGAGGTCGAGCCGCAGGTCCTCGCGAGACTGCCCGAGGATCATCATTCGATACCACAGCTCCGAGTTGATGAGAAGCCAGAGCCGATTGCCGTGATCGACGTGTCCAGCGAGGTGCGCACGTAATAGCTCTTGGATTGGACCGCGACGCAGTATGCCCGCCTTGATGAGTTCGGCATCGTCCAGGAAACGCGCGTAGAGAATTCGGTACTCTTTGCCGAGCACATACGGAAGGGCGGAGGAGAAGCCCTGCTTGGGACGCGCCAGGATCTCTGCAGGCAGGTAGCGCGCCGCGAGCTTGCGCTGGATATAGCGCAGGTTCCGGCCGCGAATTTTGAGCGACGACGGCAGGCGGGCCGCGAATTGCGCGAGGCAGTGATCCATGAAGGGACTGCGCGCTTCGAGCCCGTGCGCCATCGTCATCCGATCCGTGATCATCACCGGGTGATCTGGCAGGCGGATTTGGCTGTCTGCATACAACATCCGGTCGAGCGGGTCACCGGCGAGCCTTTCATAAGGTTCCTCGATCGCAGATTCCGCGTGGGCCGCGGCGAGTTCCCCGGACGCCGCGGACGTAAAGAGTGCGGCGCGCATTGTCGGATCGAAATAAAAGTAGTTCAGGCTCGAGGCATAACGCTCGCCGCCCGAGAGAAACGACAGCCGGTGCAACCACCGCAGCTGGTGTCCGAGACTTTTATACCAGCCCGCAGACGGGATGAGCTCAAGCGTCGGGCCGATGACATAGCGACGTACGCTTTGCGGCACGTGTCGGTAGTGGCCCGCGTACAGATTGCCATAGTAGCGATCATAGCCGCCGAAGAGCTCATCGCCACCGTCGCCGCCAATCACAACCTTGACGTAGGCGCTCGCGAGCTTCGCGACGTGAAAGGCGCACAATGACAGCGGATCGGAGGGCTCATCGAGATGCCAAACGAGGTCGGGCAAGAGCTCTGTGAGACTGGGTTCAATGGTCTGCTCGTGATGCTCGGTGTGATACAGCGTCGCCACGGCACGTGCGTGCGGAGCCTCGTCGAACCTCTGGTAGGGCAGGCCAATGGTAAAGGTCGGTAAGTCCCGGACACCGATTCTTTTGGCGAGCATTGCGACGAGTAGGCTCGAATCGAGGCCGCCGCTTAAAAATGCGCCCACTTGCACGTCGCTTACCATGTGCAGACGCAGCGACTCGTCAATCTGCTCTTCAAGCTGATCCGTCAGTTCGTCTTCCGAACCGGTGAGCTTCGGCTGATAATGCAGATCCCAGTAGCGCCGGACCGCGGGTCGGGCGCCGCGTTCGATTACGAGCAGGTGTCCAGGGGGCAGCTTGTGCACACCCTGAAACATAGACAGCGGCGGGGCGATCAGCCGTAGCGCGAGATACTGATCCAGCGCGCGCAGATTCAGCTTGCGCAGTCCGGGATCCAGCGCGAGCAGTGCCTTGATCTCCGAGGCAAAGGCAAATCTCCCCGCCTCGTCGCTATAGAAAAGCGGCTTCTGTCCCAGGTGATCGCGCGCGGCAAGCAGGCGCTGATTGCGCGCGTCCCACAGTACGAAGGCGAACATGCCGCGCACGTGATCGAGCAGGCGATCGCCGTGTGCTTCGTATAGGCCAATGATCACTTCGCAATCGCTGTTCGTGACAAAGCGGTGACCGGCCGCCTCCAATTGCCTGCGCTGCTCGACGTAATTGTATATTTCGCCGTTGCAGACCAGCCAAATGTTGCCGTCGACATTGCGCAGCGGCTGCCTACCGCCTGCCAAGTCGATGATTGACAAGCGCCGGTGACCCAGCGCGATATGCGCATCGCTGTACGCGCCTTCCCCGTCGGGGCCGCGGTGCCGCAACGCCTCAAGCATTCTTTGCAGATCGCGGCCCTCGGCGTCAAAGCGGCCGAGAATCCCGGCTATGCCACACATGAAGCCTCCGCGTTCATTTTGTCACGCGGCGTGTTCGCCGCTCACATGCTGCCGCAAACACACTCTCGTAGCGTTCGGCACAGCGATCGATGAAAAATGCCTCGACACGCTGCAGATTATTTTTGCCAATCTCACGGCGCGCGTCCGGCTGATCATGCAATTCCACCAGTGCACGCGTGAAGTCTGCAAGGTCATTCAGCTTGATGACGTGACCGGTTTCTCGCGACTTCAAAAAGTCGGTTTGGCCACCGCGGTCATAGCAGACGACGGGCAGTCCGAAGGCCATGGCTTCCAGGAACACCAGACCGAAGCCTTCGTGTTGACTGGTGGAGACAAAGACGTCGGCGGCCGCGAGCGCCCGGTACTTTTTTACATCGGAGACATGGCCGAGGAGATGCACCCGCGCGGCGATGCCGGCCGCCGCCGCCGCACTCTGCAGGACGGCCGTGTCCGGTCCGTCGCCTACAATGACGAGGTGCGCATCGGATCGTCCGCAGGAGGCGAGGGCGTGGACGAGCTGCAGCGTGCTCTTGCGCGCGACCAGCCGTCCGACGGTCACCATGACAAATGCGTCATGCGGCAGCCCCAGCTCCGCGCGTGTCGGCTTCGTGATGGTAGGGGGTCGCTCGATGCCAAGTGGAATGAGTTCGATGCGCCGGCTGACACCGTAAATTTCTGCGACGTGGCGCACGGTGTCACGGGATTGGCCGACCACTTCGTCCGCGGCGTTCAGCATGTAGCGGATCGGCAGCCGCAGCCACGCATGGCGGTGCGGCGAGCTTTGCTTGCTCGGATCGAACAGGTCACCGCCGTGAACCGATAGGACATTAGGGGCCCGCCCGATGCGCGCCAGGACCTGCCCGACCGGACCCGAAGGCACCACGAAATGAGTATTGACGACATCGAAGTGGCTTGAGCGCAGCAGCGCAAGCCCCCTGAGTGCTGCGCTTGGCAGGAAAGCCATCATCGAGGGGAAATTCGCGACTGCGAGCTGCCTTCTGAAGTAAACCGGGGCGCGGACAATGCGTACGCCCCCCTCGACTTCTGAGCTCGCCAGTCCCAGCGCCTGCGAGGTGAGCACGGTTACCTCGTGCCGACGCGCCAGCTCCCTGGCGAGCGCCCCCATCACCACCCCGCCGCCGCCGCCGAGCGGAGGGTACTCATAGTTGCAGAACAGAATCTTCAAGCTGCCAAGCTTTTCAGGGGATCACGCCTATCAACATCGCGGGCAGGTCATGTGACATTATGTCGGTCGCAGCTGGATGTGGGTGGCCGTGCGTTGCACATCCACTATACTAAAAGACCGTTCAGGAGTGTCGCATGTCCGGAAACGTACCGATTGGCGGCTCGGTCTCGCGCCTCGAACCGCCGGAGCGTACTGGCGCCTCCTTGGCCGCGGTGAGTGCCGGGCGCAGGCTCGCTGCACGACTCGAGCCCTTCGATTCGTACTGGCAGGCGCCCGACGACGTCGATAGCGGCTATCGGTCCTTCAACGCTTACTACCGCGCCAATTATCTGCCGCACTTGCCGCAGGATCGCGCCGCACGGATTCTCGTCGTCAGTTGCGGTCCAGGGTATCTCGTGAGCCTCCTTGCCGAGGCAGGCTACGGTAACGTGGTGGGCATCGACTCCGACCCGGGTAAGATCGAACATGCACGGCGCAGGGCCTTGGCCTGCGAGGTAGCTGAGGCGTTTCCGTACCTCGAGGAGCGGCAGTCGGCGCAATTCGACGTGATCATTCCCGAGCAGGAACTGAACCACCTGACTGTCGAGGAGACCATCGACTTTCTCACCCTGTGCCGCGGAGCCATTCGTCCGGGCGGTCGCGTCATCGTCTATGCGATGAACGGCGCAAATCCTCTGGTGGGCTCGGAGAATATCGCGCACAACATCGACCACTTTTACAACGTGACCGAACACAGCTTGCAGCAGATTCTCAAGCTTGCGGGCTTCGCTGACATCAAAGTGTTCGCGCTCAAACTGTATGTATTCTGGAAGAATCCGCTCAACTACGTAGGATTGGCCGTCACCGCAACGCTCGAGGTTCTTATGCGGGCGATATTTGTGCTGTATGGCAAGAAGGTACGCGTGCTGAGCAAGAAGATCGCGGCGGTCGCGTTCAAGACATCCGCGGCCCGGTAGCAGGCGCCCTCAAAGGTAACCGTTCGCGCGATACCATTCGGCCGTGCGGCGCGCGCCTTCCATGAAGCTGATCTCGGCGTGAAAGCCGAGCAGCCGTTCGGCCTTTGCCGTCGAAAAGCGAAAGGATTTGCGAAAGAAATCCAACCGGCGCCGATGCAATGGCGGCTTTAAGCCTAACGGGCTCATAGTGGCCTCGAAGACATGCGCTGCCGCTACGAACGGCCACATTGGCGCATGAAAAACCCGCCGCCGGCTGTCAAGAGCCATGCTGATCGCACGCACCATGGCGTTGGTGGTGACCCGCTCGGAGCCCGCGAGCACAAGCGTCTCGCCGCTGGCTTCGGGCGCGCCGGTAGCCGCAAGGAGACCGCGCACGAGATCATCAACATAGATCAGCTGATGTTCGTTGGTGCCGCGGCCCAGAGTGAGATAGCGCCCGCTCTGCACCCCCCGAAACAGCTTCAGCAAGCGCATGTCGCCCGGACCGTAAGTCTCGGAGATGCGCACGATGCAGGTCTCGATCGGGCCACCAAAACCTCGCACGACGGTCTCGGCCACTGCCTTCGTGCGCCCGTAGGGATTGTCCGGCGCCAGTGTGCTTTGCTCATCGAGAATGCGCCCGGACGCCGCCCCGTACACACCGATGGTGCTGCCATGAACGAAGCGCCGCACGCCGGCGCGGGCGGCAAGTTCAAGCAGTCGTCGCGTACCTTCGACGTTGACCTGATGGAAATGACTCTCGGCCGCCTGAGCCTCGTGTTGCGCCGCGGCCAAATGGATCACAACCTCATGCGCGACAAGCGCGCGCGCCAATGCGAAGGAGTCCTCGAGGGGTGCGACCAGCACCGCGATTCCCGCCTTGGCAAGTGCGTCACAGCGCGCTCGCTCGGCAGCATTATTTACCGCCGTTACGACTGTCACGGCATGACCGCGTTCAACGGCGAGTAGTGCGAGTCGGCTGCCGATGAAGCCGGAGCCACCCGTCATGAATATGCGCGGCAGTGAAGTCTCGGTTGCCATGAGCTAGGCGCTGCGCGCCAAACCTTTCAGCGGCTCGGGCGCATGTGCAAGGAATCTTGTGAAATGCCGCTCCAGTGCCGCGCGCTCCTCAGCCGCGCGTTCGTCGGACCAGTGTAGCTCGCGCCGCAGTAGCTCCTGCAGCTCATCGAGTGCGTACACGCCCGGATGCCCGTTGGTACCAAGTCCCGTGCGCCGCAGGGCGACATCCGTCATGCGCTGCGCCATCTCCGCACGCACCGCGTAGACGGCCTCGGCGAAGCTCACCTCGGTGCCCGAAAAGCAGCGGGCCAAGTGGGGCTCACGTGCGCCGAGCGCCAGTACTTGATCGACGTGTGTGCCGTAGTTGCGTACCAGGGGCTCGATCGCGGTGACGGGCAGCCACACTGGGCAGCGAGCAGTACATTCGCGTAGAAATTTGGCAAAATCTACGATGTTTCCCGCCGGCAGGCAGCGGCTGCTTGATTCGCTACCTGATCCGCGCGCATCGAGCTGTGCGGCGGCTAGATCAAGCGCATCGACGGCGTCGCGCCGCGCAACCGTGTAGCGCACGCTGATGAGCGAGATAATGCCGGCCACGTTGCCGTGGAGGCGGTGGTCGATCAATCGTGATTGTTTGCCGAAACTCAGGCCCCCGTCCTGGCGCGACGCCTCCCCGAACGGGACGAGCCCGAAATCGACTCTGCACACTTCGGATTCTTGCAGTCGCAGGGACGGGTAACTCGCATTGAATTCGTCGATGAACTGGCGCAGTTCAACCCGAGGCAGCGTCACGGCATCGGGCTCACGTGGCACTACCACATGCCAGACGCCAACCAACGTGCGATCGCGCCACGGAACGAGAAACAAGTGGCGGCTGTTGCGCGCCAAAAGCGCATCCTTGTCGCGTGCCCGACCCTGCACCGCGAGCGCCATCGGCGTTGCATATCTGCGAGCGACCATAAAGCACGTGTCGCGCGAATAGGTGCCGCGCGCTCCGTAGGGCGCCATCGACTGCAGTAACCCTTCCGCCCACGGGCCGGCCGCGTTGATGACAAGGCGTGCGCGGATGTCGAAGCGCTGCATGCCAAGACGATCGACGGCGGCGACGCCGACCACGCGGGTTCCTTCATACAACAGGCCTTCCGCCTCAACGTAATTTGCAACAACAGCGCCAAGCTCGGCCGCCGCCGCCACGAATCCCAGGACAAGTCGCGGTGGGTTATACATTTGCCCGTCTTCAAACACCGCTGCGCCGCTCAGATCGCGTTGCTCGATCGAAGGAAAAAGCGCGAGTGTCTCAGCGCGTCCGAGGAACCTTGTGCGCTTAATGCGCCGGGCTGGGTCTAAGACCTGTCGATTCAGATCGGCGCTCAGTGCATCGTAGAGCAGCATCCCGGCGCCCAGAAACCACTTGCTGCTCTTGCCCAGTCCATAAGTGGGGATGGCGAACTGCAGCGGTGCTACCAGGTGTGGGGCGATCCGCAGCAGCACCGCGCGCTCGTGGCAGGACGCCCGTAGGCGCCGTACATCACCGTGTTGGATGTAACGGATCCCGCCGTGCACCACCTTGAAGCAATGGGCCGATGCGCCGGCCGAGAAGTCCTCACGCTCGATCAACGCCGTCCGGTGCCCTCGCAGTGCAGCCTCTCGAGCCGTGGCAGCCCCGGCGGCCCCGCCGCCAATGACCAACACGTCGAATGACTGGTCGCCCAGCCGCTGCAGGTCTCGGTGTATGCTTGCCGCTGATTCCACCGCGCAATGATAGCCAATTCCGCCGTGGCTGAATCGAGGACCACGTCAACAGTGGCGTGAAAGGCCTGCGGCCACGCTGCACGCAAGTCCGCCGATTGTGCAGAACGGGCGTGGATTGGTAGGATGCCGCCCGCGCCCGCCGGGTGTCAGATCTCGATTTCAGCCGTCGCCCTGTCTGTGCACAGTGTCCCCATCGTCTAGAGGCCTAGGACATCGCCCTTTCACGGCGGTAACACCGGTTCGAATCCGGTTGGGGACGCCATTAGAATCAGCGATTTAGCGTCGCTCGTCGGCGGGCTGCTGTTCCATTGGGATAGGCGATCGCTTGCGCATTATTCTCGCGCCGACTCGCGGGGCGTGACCCGGCTATCGCGGGCGCTCGCGCGTGCGGCGAGATGCTTCTGGCGTGCCACATAGATTGGGCGCCCTTTGGACTCGATATAGGTGCGCCCGAGATATTCTCCAATCACGCCTATGCCCACCAGTTGAAGGCCGCCGAGAAACATGACCGCAACGAATACTGACGCGTAGCCGGGCACGTCGATACCCCTGATGATGGTTCGCAGAACGAGGTATGTTCCATAAGTGAATGAACCCAAAGCCGTTACCCCACCAATGTAGGTCCATATACGCAGCGGCGCGGTGGTGAAGCTAGTGACGCCTTCGATCGCGAGATTCCACAGGCGCCACCCATTGAACTTCGAAGAACCCGCGGAGCGTATCGGTCTTTCGTAGTTCACTACGACCGAGCCGAATCCCACCCACGCAAATAGGCCCTTCATAAAACGCCGAGATTCCGGCAGCTGTCTAAGTGCATCGATCACTGCTCTATCCATGAGGCGAAAATCGCCGACGTTTTCCACGATTTCGGGTTCGGATACAAGGTTGTGCATACGATAAAAGGCGGCTGCACTCCAGCGCTTTACGACCGAGTCAGTCTTGCGCGACGTGCGACGAGCGAGTACGACGTCAGCACCGTTGCGCCAGTGCTCTATCATCGTTGGCAGCAGGCTCGGCGGATCCTGGAGATCGACATCCATTGGCACGACTATGTCGCCGCAGGAATGGTCCAAGCCCGCCGTAAGGGCGGCTTCTTTTCCAAAGTTTCGGCTTAGCTCTATAACGCAAACATCCGGATTTGAGGACCGCAGCTCTAGCAGTGCCTGCAGACTGCCGTCAGTGCTGCCATCGTTGACGAAAACAAACTCCACGGATACGTCAGGATCCCGACTCAGCGCAGCGCGAACTGCAGGAACAAAAAGTGGCACGGCCTCTTGTTCGTTGAACACCGGCACGACGATCGACAGGAGTACGGGGCCAACACGTCCGCGGTCCTCTATGCCAAGCATTCCGGCCGGCTGGCTTCTAAGTGCATCCGACATGAGCGCCCTCGCAACATGAGAGAACTAAACGTGCCTAGCGCTAACGCGCTATGCGGTGCTTTGTCTATCATATTAGCGTTAATTGGTCACGCTGAGTGCTGTTCCGTCAGAAATGCTGGCGCCGCCCCGTACTCCATTCCCTGCTGGGGCCAAGACTAACTGCATGGACAGATATTGAAGGCAGTTCAGCAATCTTCTTGCTATCCGGGCTGCGCTTGATTGTCTGCAAAGTGGGGCGCGACCGCAATCACGCGCGCAGGGAACTTTCGTACAGCGCGACCGTGAGTGGCTTCGAAAATCGATGATTGATGCCTAGGCGCCGGGCCTACGGAGGGATCGCGGCAGAGGCGCGCAGGAGGCTGCGACTGCGAGTTCTCGTAAGTCAGGTGTGCTGCGCTGAAAGCTTGAACGGGACTGATAGCAGGCAAGTTAGAACTGCGTCACAGAAGCTGAAGATGTTTGTCAGCTGCCCGGTTGCGGTGCGCACGAGCGCAACATAAGCGCATTCGGAGGATATCTGCGCCCTTGATACAAATAGGTCGCAAGTCCATAGTAGCGACCAGAGGGAACAGCCTTAATGCAAGGGTTGGCGGCAATAAAAATCTACCGCTTTTCATCCGTAATCTGCTGTCAGCCGACGGTCAAATTATTCCTTGCGCGCTGCAATCGCAGCGCACGCTGCGCACTACCGCCGCCCCCCGGGGACGGAAATACGGGCTCTCGCGACCCGGTTTAAGGGCTGGCGGAACATTGGAGTTTTGGAGATTCGTGGAATGAATGTTTCGGTTGAGCCTCTCGAATTGACGATTCTTATGCCTTGCCTTAACGAGGCGGAGACCATTCAGACCTGCGTGCGCAAGGCTATGAGCTTTCTGCAAAGAGCAAACATCAGCGGCGAAGTCGTCGTGGCCGACAACGGCAGCACCGACGGGTCACAGACGCTGGCCCAGAGTTGTGGGGCACGCGTTATCGCCATTTCGATGCGCGGCTATGGCGCCGCATTGCTCGGTGGCATCCAGGGCGCGCGCGGCAAATTCATTGTAATGGCCGACGCGGATGACAGCTATGACTTCACCGCACTTGACCCTTTTGTGGAGCAGCTGCGCAGCGGCTACGACCTCGTCATGGGGAACCGCTTTCGTGGTGGCATAAAGCCGAATGCGATGCCGCCGCTGCACAAGTATTTGGGCAATCCGGTGCTGACGGGGATCGGCCGGCTTTTTTTTCGCAGCCCATGCGGTGATTTTCACTGCGGACTGCGGGGATTCAGGCGCGAGGCGATTCTGTCGCTAGGACTTACTTCACCCGGTATGGAATTTGCGAGCGAAATGGTCGTCAAGGCCACGTTGCGCAAGCTGCGTATCACGGAAGTGCCCACAACATTGTCGCCGGACGGTCGTAGTCGCGCGCCGCATCTGCGCAGCTGGCGCGACGGCTGGCGCCATCTGCGCTTTCTGCTGTTGTTCAGTCCCGTTTGGCTGTTCTTCTATCCTGGGCTCGCACTGTTGTTCTTTGGCGTCGTCGGCATGGCGTGGCTCCTGCCTGCGACGCGCTCCGCATTTGGGATCAGCTTCGACGTTAACACTCTGGTTTTCACCGCCGCCGGCATTGTCTGCGGATTCCAGGCGATCGTCTTTTACATGTTCGCCAAAACGTACGCCATTCGATCCGGCCTGCTACCGCTAGATCCTTTGGTAACTCGCCTACGAGACGTCCTACGACTTGAAGTCGGGCTGGTGCTCGGTGCCCTAGCGGTGATCGTCGGCATCGTGTTGGCTGTGCTGGCCGTCGGCAATTGGGGAATTCGTTCCTTCGGCCATCTTGACCCGCAGCAGTCCCTGCGCATCGTCGTACCGAGCGCTACGCTGTTGATTCTCGGACTGCAGATCATGTTCTCGAGCTGCCTATTGAGTATTCTGCAGCTGGAGTCGAACGCCTCGGCGGGTGCGACAACGCCGCGCGTTCTGACGAACAATTTTGCAGCGAGTACGGATCGCGGCGTCGGTTGAGGTTCGCTGTTGCTCGCGCGCTAGGTGCATTTGCCTGCGGCTGCACGGCTGGCGGGTCGCGACACTGCAGAGAACCCTGCCAACGCTATGCGCTGAACTCCCTAGTGGCTCTCGGCCGCCAAACGAGAGCCAGCAGAGCGACGAACACGACGGTCGCGACCTCACGCGCGGGTACGCCATAGCGAGAGATGAAATGGCTAAAGAGGGCGAAGAACATGACGAGGCCAAATGCCGGCAGGGCGAATAGCGCCAAATCGTAGCACCGCCGTCGCAAGGCCCACACCAGGGCGAAAGCCAGGACCGGGAATGCAAAAGTTGCACCCCTCCAGAGAAACGGGATGGTCAGTGCCAGGTGTCGCCACGGATGCGCGATTATCAATGTCATGGCGCGCTTTTTCAGTATGTCGTCGCCCTCGAGCTCTGCTTGCGGTCGACCAGCGCGGTCGAGTTCCATCTCGATTTTTGTTCGCTCGGCGCGTGCCTGCCGGTAGTAGGTGAAAGTCTGGTCGGGTCGGCCGGCGCGCTCGGCGGCGAGGTCGTCTGCTGCGAAATCCGAGTCCAAGGCCGTGTTGAGATGCTGCAGACGTCCGCCGCGGCGCAAATCTGCGGGTGTAAAGCCGAACACGTGGCCGAGCGTGCCGCGCAGGCTGTTCGGCCCCCACACGTAGAATGAACCGAGGTACTCCTGTCGCGTCATCTGGTCCTTGAGCGCGCGATACATGAGCACGACGCCCGCCCGCTGTGAGAGTTGGAACGATCCGAGTTCGACGTAATTGCGGTACATCCACGGAGTGATGGCGCAGGCGAATGTAAGGATTACCACCCCCCATTCTCGTAGCGCAGCGCGCAGCGGGTGGCGTTGCAGCAAATAGAAGCACGGTAGCAAAAGGACGACGCCAATGAAGGCGTACAGCACCGCGGCCTTGACGAGCGTGAGTATTCCGAACAGCAGGCCAGCGATCGCGATGTAGCCCAACTTATGGCGCGTGAAGCCAATCGCCAGGGCGGTGGATGCGAGCATCAGGAAGGTCGCAGCCGGAACTTCTGAGTACAGGTCATCCACGAGACCTGCGCCAAAGTGACCCCCGGCAAATGGAATGTTGACTAGCAGCAGCGCGAGCAACCCAAGCCAGAAAGACGAAGTCAGCACTTGCGTGGCCCAGAAGGCGCCGCCACACAGAAGTGCGAGCCAGATGAGGTTCTGATATTTGAGATACTTCACCCGCTCGCCGCTGAAGTAGGCGTCAGCCGGCGCCGCACCGAGAATGCTGTCCATGATTCTGATGCCCAGCGCGCAAGCGAATACGGGAATCGGTTCCCGATAGTCAGTAGGTGCAAACGGCGGGTCTTCCTCCAGGGACATCACGCCGTGGCGCTCGAGATTGAAGGCCATCCGCACTACTTGAGCGGAGTCCTTCTCCACCGGGACGCCGCTTACCTGCCGCGCCCAAACCGTCATGAGAGCGACTGCCAGGATGCCGACCGCGAGCCACCGAGCAGGTTGCATGTAGTTAGAGTTCATGCGGTAGCGCGTGCCCTGGAACTGCGCGCCAATATAGCAGAATTGCTGACCGATCTTGATCCATGGGCTCCCAGAAGACCCCTGCTGTGAGTCGGTTCACGCTCACTGTCCGGAAATTCCTTACACTTCGCTGTAGAGTATTTACGTCCAGTTCGAATGGCCTGCAAAACGATATTATGCGTATTCGTCTGATCGGTGAGCACGTGCACGTCTCGATTGCGGTGCTCGCCGTGGTCGAGCTCGCAATGTGCTGCGGGGCATTCATCCTCGGCGCCTACGTGCGCTACGGAGTCGATCTGCCGGCATTCGAGGAGACCAATGGGCCGTTGTGGCCGCGGGCACTCGTCTTTGGCGTCGTCATAGTGCTCTGCCTATTGGCCTTCGGCCTCTACAGCGCGCGCCAGCGCGCGCGCGCCTTCGGCATCGCTGTGCGCGTTGTCGCCGCAATGAGCGCAGGCCTCGCGGTGACCGCGGTGATTTGGTACGTGATTCCGGCGCTGCGGGTGGGACGCGGAGTCATGCTCCTGGCTACGCTCGCGTCGATCGTGGCTGTCACACTGACGCGGACAGTTTTTCCGCGCCTCGTCCACGAGGATGTTTTCAAGCGGCGCGTGCTCGTATATGGCTCAGGGCAGGGCGCGGCCGCAATCGCTGAATTGCGCCGCCGCTCCGATCGCAGAGGCTTCGTGCTCGCAGGCTACGTCAAGGTGGATGGCGAGGCGCGCGTATTGTCGGTCACGCCGCTTGACCCTTCGGTCGGCCTTTTCGATCTGTGTGTGCGCCATGATGTGGATGAAGTTGTGGTGGCGATGGACGATCGCCGCCGCCACTTCCCGTTGCGCGAGCTCCTCGAGTGTCGTTTGGCGGGGGTCGATGTCACCGAACTTCTGACCTTTCTGGAGCGTGAGACAGGCCGCGTGCGGCTCGACGTCCTGAACCCGAGTTGGCTCATTTTCGGCCCGGGCTTCCGGCGTGATCCGCTGAGATTGTTTTCCTCTCGCGCCCTCGACATCATCGCGAGCGTGCTGATCCTCACTGTGGCGCTGCCCATCATTTGTGTGAGTGCCCTCGCGATCCTCATCGAGGGTGGCTGGCGCGCGCCGGTGCTCTATCGTCAGGCCCGCGTCGGACGCGCCGGACGCTCATTTCAGCTGCTGAAATTTCGCAGCATGCGCAGTGACGCGGAGACCGATGGCATGGCTCGATGGGCGGAGAAGGACGACCCGCGCGTGACCCGTGTCGGCGGAATAATGCGCAAGCTGCGCCTTGACGAATTGCCACAGTTGTTGAATGTGCTGCGCGGCAACATGAGCCTCGTCGGCCCGCGGCCCGAGCGGCCGCATTTCGTTACCGAACTCGCGCAGAAGATTCCGTACTACGTCGAGCGCCACTGCGTGAAACCCGGCATAACCGGTTGGGCGCAGCTGTGCTATCCGTATGGATCATCCGAGCAGGACGCGATCGAGAAGCTGCAATACGACCTGTATTACATCAAGAACAATAGCCTTCTATTTGACCTCTCAATCCTGCTGCAGACCGTCGAAGTGGTGTTCATGGGCAAGGGCGCACGCTGATGGCGCGTTCGAGAAGCTGCGCGAGGAGCGCACCGTGGAGCGAATGGCGCGGCGTGGCAACTTCTCCCTAGTTGTGCCGCGGCGCGCATACTACCGCTGCTTGAATTCCTCGGGCGTGAGCTGATGGCGTCCGAGCAGCTTGTAGAAATCGGTGCGGTTGCGCTTCGCAAGGCGCGCGGCTTGACTGACATTGCCACCCGTGATTTGCAGGATTTGCGACAGGTAACTGCGCGTAAATTCATCACGCGCCTCGTCGAAGGACGGCAGGCGGCCGGGACCGCCGCCCAGGGATTGCTGCACCAGCTCGACCGGGATGATCGGCGTCTGCGACAAGGCGACGTTCTGCCGAACGACGTTTTGCAGCTGTCTGATATTGCCGGGCCAATCGGCAGTGGCGAGCAATTCCACGGCCTCGGGCGCATAGATCTTGCGAACGCCGGTTTCCTTGGCGATCTGCGCCAAAAAATGCGCCACCAGGAGCGGGATGTCCTCGCGGCGTTTGTTGAGCGCCGGCATCTCGATGTGGACCACGTTCAGCCGATAGTAGAGGTCTTCGCGGAATTGACCCTCGGTCATCAGCTGTTGTAGGTCGCGGTGAGTCGCGGAAATCACGCGCACGTTGACTGGGATGGGATCGGTGCTGCCAACGGGGCGTATCAGATTCTCCTGCAGGACACGCAACAACTTCACCTGCAGCCGCATCGGCATGTCGCCGATCTCATCGAGCATGAGGGTACTGCCATCGGCCGCCTGGAAGAGGCCGGGGTGCGCGCGCGTCGCCCCCGCGAAGGAGCCCTTCTCGTGACCGAAGAGCTCGGACTCGAGCAGATTCTCGGCCATGGCGCTGCAGTTGATCGCGACGAAGGGCTTATTGCGTCGCGGGCTGGCACGATGGATCGCACGTGCCAGAAGCTCCTTGCCGGTGCCGCTCTCACCGGTGATGAGCACGCGTGCGTCCGTGCCTGCGACCATGTGCGCCTGGCCGAGCCTCTCTTCCATGAGTGAGCTACGCGTCACGATCTCGGCGCGCCAATCCTCGTCCGACGCGCTGAAGCCGGAGATTCGTAGGGCCTTCTGCACGTGGTCGAGCAGCTCCTGCTTGTCGACTGGTTTGGTGAGGAAGCCAAAGGCGCCCATCTGCGTCGCCTGCACGGCATCGGGGATAGTGCCGTGCGCGGTTAACAAGATTACTTTCAGCCCCGGCCAGCGATTCTGCAGCTCCTTCAGCAGGCCGATGCCGTCCATCTGATCCATGCGCAGGTCGGAGATTACGAGGTCCGGTCGGAAGCGGCCGGCGGCCGCAAGTGCTAAAGAGGCACTCTCCACCGCCTCGACGTCGTAGCTCTCGGCGCGCAGCCGAATCGTTAGCAGGCGCAGCAGTCCGGGATCGTCGTCCACAACGAGGATGCGTGCCTTGCGTTTGCCGGTTTGAATCAAGGTGGATGTCCTTCCGCGCTGGGTTTGCGGTCGTTGAGAGAGCGCTCGATGTTAGTGATCGCATCAAGCTTAGCGCGCGCATCCTCGAGATCTTTGCGCAGCTTGGCGTTTTCGTCGATTTCAGTCTGCAGGTGGCGATTCGCGGCGGCCAGGCGCTCGCGGTCGGCGTGCGCGGCACTGTCCTGCAGGGTGTGGTTTTCCGCTGCCAGCGTCAATTGCGCATCCACCTTCTGCAGTTCGAGGTATGCAAAGGCGCGCTCCGCGGGAACCAGTGTCTCCGGCGTTGCCATCAATTCCCTCAGAAGCCGTTCGGCCTCCGGCAAGTTGGTCCCCGCGTGCCCAGGGGCGGCGAGCTCGAGGGCATAGCGCAGCTCGTGGCTGGGCGTCGGCGCAAGCGTGTACTCCCTGTGCGCTGCCTCGAGAATCTCCGCCTGCTCGGCAGGCGGGGCTTGCATGAGTCTCTGCAGCACATCCACGTGTGACACCAGCAAGGCCGCAGAGGTCGCCGCCCGATCAACGACCGGCACGGGGTCCGTATTTCCGTGTTCGGCCGGCGTGAGCGAACAGCCCACGAGGCTGGCACCGAGCCAGCAAGCTGCGACGAGAGCGCTACTGTGTCGCACGTGGCGACCGTCTCGACTGCCTCCTCGGCGGCTCGCACTCCTAGGCCGCATGCGCCCGGCGTTCCTTCGAGTCTGCGCTCGCCGGTGGCGTACTGCCAGCGGGGCGAGTGGGCATCGTGATGCGAAAATGCGCTCCGCTATAAATGCCATCGATGATCTCTACCGTGCCGCCGTGAGCCGCGACGCATTCCATAACGACCGACAAGCCGATTCCGGTGCCCTTCAGGCTCGAACCCTTGGCCGCACGCCCGGTGTAGAAGGCATCGAATATGTGCGATCGATCCTCCGGAGCGATGCCGCTACCGCTGTCGGCTACATCCATCACCAGCTCGTCCCCCGCGGCGCTCGCGCGCAAGTGAATACTGCCCCCCTTGGGTGAGTACTTGACGGCGTTGGACAACAGGTTCTCTAGAATGAGCCGCAGCTTGCCCCGATCAGCGATCAGAGTGACATCGTCTATCTGTACATCAAGGCGCACGCGCTGCGACAAGAGTGTCAACTGCTGATTCTCCAACACCTGCTTGACCACCGGTCGCAGGCGAAACTCGCTTGCATCAAGCCCAACGCTGCTCGTCTGCCAAGCGCTGAATGAGAGCAGATTCTCGATCAGTCGCTGCAGCTTGATGCCGTTCTCACGCAAGATTCCGGTGACCTCGCGCTGATTGCTGTCAAGCTCTCCGACGGCGCCATCCATGAGTAGCTCAGTTCCCTCCCGGATATTGGCTAACGGCGTCTTCAGCTCATGCGACATATGTCGCAGAAATCGGTTCCGTTCCTGCGCGAGGTCCACCAGGCGCCCGCGCAGCCATTCCAGCTGTCCGCCGAGCTTCTCGAGGTCGACCGGACCCCACACCTTGATCGGATTGGAGAACGAGCCACGTCCGAGCTCGCTGATCGCGCGGTCGAGCTGGCGCAGCGGCCGTCCGACCGCGAGCGCAAGTCCGAAGATTGCGATCAGTGTGACTGGCAGGAGGAGTGCCGATTGCCACAGGAGTCGCCGGCGCGCCTCCTTGGTCTGCGCCTCCAGCGCAACGACTTGCGAGTCGATCTGGGCATTGCTCTCTTCAGCGGCCCGATCGGCGAGGGCGCTCAAGTCGGCAAAGCTTTGCAATAATTGCGCAAGGCCGTATGACGGCTGCGGCATGCTGAGCACCATCTGGCCAATGGTCTGCTGCAGCTTCCCAAGTTCGGCAAGAGTGTGGCGAGCCTCGTCGGTGCGCACCTGGTGGCCCAGCTCGACGCGGGTAGCGGACAATCGGGAGTCCTGCCCACGATAGAGTTCGAGCAGCTTCGGGTCATTCAGCACCTGGTAGAGCCGCGCCGTACGCTCGAGTGAGCTGATTTGCGCGAAAAGGTCCTGACTGGCGCGCGCCGCCGTGACCCCTTCAACGACCAATTGCTGGCCGGTGTCAGCAAGCGCGCGGATCTGCAGTTCCGCATCGCCGAGCGCCACAATGAGCGGCACGGCGATCACCGCCAAACCGAGCAGCATCAGCCCGCTCAATGATTTCGGTCGTGCCCAGCTCATGGTGGCCTAGTTTACGGCCTTGTAAGCGAACTTTCCCTCAGGCTCGCGGCTTGCGTTGCAAGGGGAGCGTCGCGCTGCCCGCTGCGTCTACCATGGTTCGCGCTGCAAACGCTCTTCCCAACGCAGTGACGTCTGGACGATGACATCCAGGTCATCGAGGCGCGGGCGCCATCCGAGCACCGTGCGGATGCGCTGAGCGCGTGCGACGAGCGTGGGCGGGTCGCCCGCACGACGCGGCTGTTCATTCACCGCGAGGCGCCGCCCGGCCACCCGCTCGACACTGGCGAGCACTTCCCGGACGCTGTAACCGTGCCCGTAGCCGCAATTGAGCACCATCGATTGCCCATCGGCGCGTAGGTAGTCAAGCGCATTCAGATGCGCCGCGGCAAGATCCTCCACATGTATGTAGTCGCGCACGCCGGTGCCGTCGGGGGTCGAATAATCCGTACCGAAAATCGCGATCTCCTTACGTTTGCCGACCACGGCCTCGCAGGCCACCTTGATAAGGAGGGTGGCATTGCGGTTCGATTGGCCTATTCGCCCTTGCGAATCGGAGCCTGCGACATTGAAATAGCGCAATGCCACATAGCGCATCCCGCTCGCAGCGGCGACATCCCGCAGCATCCATTCGGACATGAGTTTGGACGTTCCGTAGGGGTTGATCGGCGCAGTCGGCGTAGTCTCTTCGGCAAATGCCTCCTGCGGGATGCCATAGACTGCCGCGGTCGAGGAGAAAACAAACTGCCGTATCCCGACTTCGCTGCAGCACTTGAGCAGATTCTGCGTCGCGCAGGTGTTATTGCCGTAATACTTGAGCGGATCGGCGACCGACTCGGGTACTACGGTGTGCGCTGCGAAGTGCATCACCGTGTCAACGCCGTGCTCTCGCAGCACCGCGAGCACGCGCTCGCGATCGCCCACATTTGCGACCACCAGCGGACAATCGAGCACCGCCTGACGAAAACCTGTGGATAGATTGTCCAAAACGACCACGCGCTCAGCGCGCGCGCGCAGCTGTAGTACCACGTGGCTTCCGATATAGCCGGCGCCGCCGGTGACTAATATGGTGCCTGGATCCATCGTACAGAACTCCCCACAGCCTACGCTGCGTTACAAGAGCCGATGATACGCAAAACGCTTCCGAACGACCGGACACCGTTCTCAGGCCTTACCCCCGATGTGGTGCTCGACGCCGCGGCCTCGATGGGGTTCGAGGGCGACGGGATCCTGTTTGCGCTCAACAGCTATGAAAATCGGGTCTATCAGCTAGGCAGGGGAGAAGGAGCGCTGGTTCTCAAATTCTACCGGCCGGCGCGCTGGAGCGACGCCCAGATCGTCGAGGAGCATACCTTTGCCGCTGAGCTTGCGGGCGCAGATCTGCCTGTGGCCGCGCCGGTCGCAATCGCGGGGGAAACCCTGCTGCGCTTTCGCGATTTCCGCTTCGCGGCCTTTCCCTGGCAGCGCGGTCGCGCGCCGGAGCTGGATGCGCCGGATTCGCGCGCGATTCTCGGCCGCAGCCTTGCGCGCATCCACCAAGTTGGCGCGCGTCGAACATTCGCGGAACGGGCGCGCCTCACGATTGAACGCCTGGGCCGGCAGGCCTGCGCTCAGGTGCTCGCGAGCGAACTGCTGCCTGAAGCTCTGGAGGGGCGTTACGCCGAAGTCGCGGAGCAGCTTCTTGAGCGTGTTGAGGAGGAGTTCGCGGCCGTTGGGCCTGTAGAGGAATTGCGCATTCACGGCGATTGCCATCTGGGCAACGTGCTCTGGAACGAGCGCGGCCCCGTGTTCGTCGATCTTGACGACTGTGTAACAGGGCCACGCATGCAGGACCTGTGGATGCTGCTCGCCGGCTCCGCCGATGATCAGCAACGCCAGTGGGCCGAGCTCATGGAGGGATATGTGCAATTTGCCCCTTTTGACTTCCGTGAACTGAAGCTCATAGAGCCGTTGCGCGCGCTGCGCATGCTGCATCACGCGGCGTGGGTCGCGCATCGCTGGGCTGATCCGGCCTTTCCTCGGGCCTTTCCCTGGTTTGCGCAGGCGCGCCACTGGGAGGGTCATATCGGCGATCTTATCGAGCAGGCGAACGCCATCGATGACCCGCCGCTGCTGCGCCTCTGAGCCCCGAGATAAGCGGCTGTGGACGCTGGCACGGCTTGGCATACAATCGTCAGCGTTTTGCCACCTGAGTGAGGGGCTTCGTAAAGTCGATGCAAACCCTGAGGCGCGATTTCTGGTTGGGAGCGGCGCTCTTACTGATGCTGGCGGGCCTGGATGGATGCGGCAAGAACGAGCACGCGGTCAGCGCGGCCCCGGGGAGCCGACCGGCAGTCAAGAAACCCGCCGACGCGGCCGAGCTGTCGCTTGCCAACATGGTGAGCGCTGTCAGTTCAGGAAAGCCTTCTGAGGAGATGGAACTTAAGTTTGAGTTGCGGGCGCGCCCGGTCGTAGGCCAGCCGGTGGACATCGAACTTGCGATTGTGCCGGGTCAGGATCTCAACCGGGTCTACGCGACCTTCCAGGCGGACGATGGCCTGGAGCTCGCCAAAGGCGACAAGACGCCGGAGATCGACCACCCGCCGACTGGGGTGCCGATCCTTCATACGCTCACAATCGTTCCGGAGCGCGACGGCGTGTTCAACGTAAACGCCGTCGTACTCGCCGATTCGTCCACCCAATCGGTGACGCACAGCTTCTCGATCCCCGTGATCGCCGGAGCTGGAATTTCACTCCCGGCTGGCGATGAGGCAGGAAAGTCAGGCGCGACCGCACCGGCGGTGCGGGGTCACTGAGGCCGCCTGGCGAATCCGGGAGACGCTTCACGCGCAAATGGCGATGAGCCCCCTATGATCGGATCCGGATTGGGCTCCGTCGCCTTATGTCAAACGCCCCCAGCGCGCGCGCGCCCGTCGATGCCGCAGAAATTGAGTCGGCTCGCCGTGCTGAATCAACCGTCTCCGCGGCGGTCGGTACCGCTCGCGCCAACGCTTTCGAGTGTGCTGAGGACAGCGCTCATCTGCACCATCATTTGCGAGCGCAGCTGCGTGAGGTAAGGCTGCACGGCGTCGATACGCCTGAGCTGCGCAGCCTCCTGCGACTGGTCAGTGCGCGCTATGACGCCGTGGACGAGGAGCGCCGCGGTATCGTGCAGTCAATGCGCCTCATGGCCGACGAGGCGCGCGCCATGGCGCGCGAGGTGCGTCAGCAAAGCTCCGAGCACTTGCAAGTCATTCTTGACCACATCAAGGATGTCGTGCTCACTCTCGACGAGCACGGGATCATCCGCACTTTCAATCCGACCGGAGAGCGTGTATTCGGCTACGCCGAGTCCGAAGTCGTCGGTCACCCAATTGATTTACTGATTCCGCAGATCGCCGAGCACGAAACCATCCCCGCGGCGCTCCAGCGACTGGCGGCGACATCCGGGGACACTCTGACCGATCTGACGGCGAGTGAATCGTGGGGTCTGCGCAAGGATGGCATGATGTTCCCGGCCGAGATCGCCGTCAGCCATGCATCCATGAGCCGGCGCGAGATGTTCGTGGTTTGCATGCGTGAGGTGACCGAACGGCACGACGCCGAGCGGATCGCCGCCGCCGAGCGCGACGTGTTCGAGAAGCTGACGGCTAATGCGCCGCTACCCACTGTGCTCGAATCGATCGCGCGCCTGATTGAGTCGGGCAATGTGCGCATCGCATGCTCGGTAAGCGTGCTCGCCGATGACGGCGGCAACTTTGCTTACATTGTCGCGCCGCGTTTCTCGCTGCATCTGCGTGCCGAGCTCGAACGTGTGAGCATCGACGTTCACAGCGGCTCGTGTGCGGCAGCCGTACATCTGGGACGCCAAGTACTGGTCGCGGATCTGTCGCTTGATTCCTTCTGGCAAGAGCGGCGTGAAATTACTCTTGAGACAGGGATGCGCGCAGTATGGTCGACACCGATCAAGACAGCCGGCGGCAAGATACTCGGAGCGCTCGGGGTATATCGCGCACAAGCGGGCCTGCCGACGGCGCGTGACACGGAGATCATGGCGCACGCGGCACAGCTTGCTGGGATTGCGATCGAACGCCGGCTTGCCGAAGAGGCACTGCGCAGCAGCGAGGCCAAATTCCGTGGCCTTTTCGAGGCCATCGCCGAGGGCGTCTATCAGAGCACTCGCGAGGGCCGACTGCTGTCGGTCAACCCTGCGTTTGTATCGCTACTGGGCTATTCGACCGCTCAGGAGATGTACGCATTGCCGAGCGTGGCGACGCTCTACTGGAACCCGGCAGAACGCGACGAATTCTGCCGCCGCGTTGAGAGCGAAGGGGAAATCAGGAGCAACGAGTTGTGCATGCGCCGGCGCGACGGTCAACAACTTGTTGTGCTCGAGAACTCCCGCATCCTGCGTGATGCTGCAGGGCGAATCGTCGGCTACGAGGGCACAATCGCGGATATTACAGAGCGCAAGCGCGCCGAACAGGCGGTGTTCGCGGAGAAGGAACGTGCGCAGGTGACGCTTGCCTCGATCGGCGACGCCGTGATCAGTACCAATGCGGACGGCTGCATCGATTATCTCAATGCTGTTGCCGAGAGTCTCACGGGGTGGAGCGTTGCGGAGGCGCGCGGCCGGCCAATAGCGGCAGTTCTGAATCTCATCGATGAAGTGACCCGCGACGCCATCGAAAATCCCCTGCTGCGCGCGCTTGGGCGCCGCGACGGCGTAGGTCCTGTGGATCATTCAGTGCTTGTCACCCGCGCGGGACAGGAGGTCGCGATTCAGGAATCAGCGGCACCGATCTGCAACCGACTCGGTGAAGTGATCGGCGCTGTCACAGTGTTTCACGACGTTACGCAGGAGCGGCGACTCACGCGTGCACTGTCCTACCAGGCGAGTCACGATGCACTCACTGGCCTCATCAATCGCCGTGAGTTTGACACGCGTCTGCAGCGCGCCGTGCTGAGTGCCCAGGCGCGGGCGGCTACGCACGCGCTTCTCTACCTTGATCTTGATCAGTTCAAGGTGGTGAACGATACCTGCGGGCACCAGGCCGGCGATCGACTGCTGCGCGACGTGACGGGACTGCTGCAGACACGCGTGCGCGCCGCCGATACGCTCGCGCGCCTCGGCGGAGACGAATTTGGCATGTTGCTCGAGCGCTGCTCCCTCGAGCAGGCAACCCGTATCGCGGAGAGCGTACGCCAAGCGCTGCACGAATACCGCTTTGTATGGGGGACGAGTGCGCTTTCCGTTGGCGCCAGTGTCGGTGTTGTTGAGATCAAGAGCGACACCGAGAACGTCGCAAGTATCATGAGCGCCGCGGATATCGCCTGCTACGCAGCAAAGGAAGGCGGTCGCAACCGTGTTCACGTCTATGAGGCCGGCGGGGTATCGAACCGTCACCGCGAGATGCATTGGGTGGCGCGGGTCACCCGCGCGGCAGAGGAGAACCGCCTGGAGCTCTTTTTTCAGCCGATCGTCGCTATCGGAGCGCAGGTGGCACCCGGTTTTCATGAGCTCACGGTGCGGTTGCGTGGCGACGACGGTGAGCTTGTCCCGCCCAGTGAATTCATTCCCGCGGCCGAGCGCTACAATGTCATGTCGGTCATCGATCGTTGGGTAGTCCGGCAGGCGGTAGAGCTGTTGTGCGACCGCCAGCGCCGCGGCGTTCCCTTACCCATTCTGGCAGTCAACCTCTCCGGCACGTCGCTCAACGAGCAGTCCTTCCTGGAGTTCGCCTTGCACAGTGTGGGTGATGCTCGAATCGCAGCTGCGCTGTGCTTTGAGATCACCGAGACTGCCGCTGTCACTAACCTAACGGATGCGATCCGATTTATGCGCGAGCTGCAGGCGCGCGGCTGCAGATTCGCGCTCGATGACTTCGGCAGTGGAATCTCATCGTTCCTGTATCTGAAGACGCTGCCGGTCGACTTCCTGAAGATAGACGGACAATTCATCAGGCATATCGCCGATGATCCGGTCGATCGGAGCATGGTGGAGGCGATCTGCAAGGTCGGCAAGGCATTGGGCATTGCCACCGTCGCGGAATCCGTCGAGACCGCGGCGGTTCTTGCCGAACTCGAGCGCCTGGGTGTGGACTTTGTGCAAGGCTACTATATGGCCCGGCCGCGCCCGCTCACGGAGCTGGGGCCCTGAAGCTGCGGAGGCGGCGCGCACGATGGAATGCGCGCTTGCGGTAGGATATGCGCTGTCATTCAAACTCTTCGCAGCGCAACGTTGAGCAACGCCGCCGACCCTGAACTTGAGCGTTTGCATCAGGACGCGCAACGCGAACAGCATTGGGCGCTCTGGGGCACCTATCTGTCGGAGCGTCAGTGGGGGACCGTGCGCGAGGATTATTCAGCCTCGGGGGATCCCTGGACGTATTTTCCTCATGACCATGCGCGCAGCCGCGCATATCGTTGGGGCGAGGACGGGCTGTTGGGTCTCACCGACGAGCACTGCCGCCTGTGCTTCGCCCTGGCTCTGTGGAATGGTGCGGATCCGATTCTGAAGGAGCGCCTCTTCGGCCTGACCGGGCCGGAGGGCAATCATGGCGAGGACGTGAAGGAGCTCTACTACTATCAGGATGCCACACCAACGCACAGTTACTGCCGGGCGCTCTACAAGTATCCTCACAGGAGCTATCCCTATCAGCAGCTTGTCGAGGAGAACGGCCGGCGTAGCCGCGAGCAGCCGGAGTTTGAGCTCGTCGATACCGGGATCTTTGACGGCGAGCGGTATTGCGATGTTACTGTTGAATACGCCAAGGCGACGCCCACAGACATTCTGATCCGTCTGACAATTGCCAATCGCGGCCCGCAAGCGGCCGAGATCGATGTACTGCCGACGCTGTGGTTTCGGAATACCTGGTCATGGGGCGATATCGAAGAGGAATCCACTGGACGCCCCTGCATCCGCGCCGGCGACAATGCCTCTCTTGTGGCAGTGCACGAGACGCTCGGAACATATCATCTCGCCTATGAAGTCGCGGGTGACGCGGCACCCGCGTGCCTTTTTACGGATAATGACACCAATCGTGCGCGGCTTTTTGGCGTTCCAAATGAACGCCCGTTCGTCAAAGACGGCATTCACGAGGCTGTCGTGCTCGGTCGATGCACTGCAGTCAATGCTGCTGCCACCGGTACCAAGGTAGCGGTGCATTATCGTCTGTCGATCACGGCAGGAAGCGCGGTCACGGTGCGGCTGCGCCTAGCGTCTGCTGCGCAGAGTTCTACAAGACCTTTCGACGACGCTTTCGATGAGCTCTTTAAGCAGCGACGAGCCGAGGCCGATCGATTCTACGACGGGCGCATCGAGCCTTCCCTCGACGTCGAGCAAAAGCGCATTGCCCGCGCGGCCTACGCCGGTCTTCTGTGGTCCAAACAATTCTACAACCTCGTGCAGAGCCGCTGGAGTGCAGGGGATCCGGCGCAAGTGCCTCCGCCGCTTGGCCATGCTGCCCGCAATTCAGGCTGGCTGCATTTGTATGCTCGCGATGTACTATCGATGCCGGATAATTGGGAGTTTCCGTATTTCTGTGCATGGGACTCGTCATTTCACTGCGTCTGCCTGAGCAAGATTGACCCGGGTCTTTGCAAGCGCCAGCTCGTGCTCTTTCTGCGCGAGTGGTACATGCACAGGAATGGTCAGCTGCCGGCATACGAGTTCGCCTTTTCGGACGTGAACCCGCCGGTGCATCCCTGGGCGGTGTGGCGCGTCTACCGCCTTCCCGAGGCGGGTCAACAGCCCGACAGAGAGTTCCTCGAGCGGGCCTTCCAGAAACTGCTCCTTAACTTTACCTGGTGGGTCAATCGCGAGGACCATGACGGCAACAACCTGTTTGCCGGCGGCTTTCTCGGTCTCGATAACATTGGTGCATTCGACCGCTCCAAGCCGCTGCCGAATGGTGGCACGCTGCAACAAGCCGACGGCACCGCCTGGATGGCATTCTACTGTGTACACATGTTGTCGATGGCGCTCGAGCTCGCCCGTCGCGATGACGTCTATCAGGATCTGGCTTCGAAGTTCCTCGAGCATTTTGCCGCGATCTCTCTGGCGATCAACGGCATAGGCCACAGCGGGCTGTGGGATGAGGAGGACGGCTTCTATTACGATCGCATCGAACTCAACGGCAGGAGCGAACCGCTGCGGGTACGCGCCGTTGCAGGATTCCTACCAATGTTGGCTGCGACAATCGTTCGTCGCGAAGACGTCGGGCAATTCACCGGTTTTGTGCGCCGCGCCACGTGGGAGTCCAGGTTTCGCCCGGAGCAGTTGCAGAATTCGTTGCAGACGAACGCGGACAATACGGCATATCTGCTGAGCGTCCTCACACGACGTCAACTCGAACGCTTATTGCAGAAGCTCTTCGACGAAGGTGAATTTCTATCACCATTTGGGATCCGTTCGATGTCTCGCTTTCACGAGCAGCATCCAAGCGCGTATACGGGCGGCGGCGCCACCTATACGGTTGGCTACGAGCCCGGCGAAGGTACCAGCGGCAGCTTCGGTGGCAATTCCAATTGGCGCGGGCCGGTATGGTTTCCCATCAACTATCTAATTCTGGAATCATTACGGGTCTATCATTTGTTCTACGGTGAAAGCTTGCGCGTGGAGTTTCCGACGCGTTCTGGACAGTGGATGACACTCGGCGAGGCCGCGCGCAATATTGCTCATCGCCTGCAGAGCCTGTTTCTTCCAGACGGCGCAGGCCGTCGGCCCTGCAATGGGGCCGAATATCGCTATGCCAAAGATCCGCATTGGAAGGACTTGCTGCTATTTCACGAGTACTATCACGCAGATACTGGTCGCGGCTGTGGTGCCAGTCACCAGACCGGCTGGACTGCTTTGATCGCGGATTTAATGAATCTCGAGCCGCATTGGACTGCATGCAAACCCACTTTTGTTGGCGAATAATTGGCTTGCAACCACAAGATTGACACCTATTTGTATGCCTATAGCGGACGGATAGGATACTTGCTCTTTTTTGTTGGGCATTTGGAATACAAAAGGGTTACAATGGCGCGTTTTCCCAACCCATTGGAACTTAGAATATGGCTCGCCGTAAAAAGACGAATTATTGGACCGCTGCCCATGTGAAGATGCTGCGTAAGATGTCTGGAAAGAAAAGCGCAAAGGCAATCGGGCGCGCACTGAAGCGCAGCGAATCGGCTGTTCGCTTCAAAGCATGGAGCGAGCGCATCAGCCTCGCGATGAAGTAAGAGTCGACGGCTATCGTAACGACCCCATCCGGGCCGCGCTGCATAGCGCGGCCCGGATGTCGTGTTGCGGATGAAGGCGACCTGGTCAAGGTTTGCCAGCGACGCTCCAGTCGCACACAACTGCCGAACGGATCTAGCGCAGCTGCGCTTGCCAGTCTGCAAGCATCAGGGCCGGCGTCATGAGAGTGCGCATAAAATGATCTCGCACCGAATACGGCGTCAGCAATAGCCGCGATTCGGGAATCTGGGCGCTCGGAACGGGATATTCAACCAGACCGGTGTTATCGCGAACCGGAACGTCTACGCCAAAGATGTTCAAAGGCACAGCTCCGAGGACGGCGAACGGGCGATAGTCCGGTGTGCAGTCCTGAGTTTCGGGGTTGCGCCTCCCGGTCGGGCCCTCAAGCGTCGCCGCGACACAGGTCGGCCCAAGCCCCACCTGTCTGCACCGCACATTGATCTTGGTTGTGTCGCTATTGAGTCGCGACGCGCACCGACCAAGCTCTCTTGATTCCAGGTAACCAGCGGTGGCCGCCATGGCATATGTACCCGTTGCCCTCAGGAGCGTGAGCGAATAGGTGATCTCGATCCGCACGGGTCGCTGTGCCCACTGACGATAGAGTGCGACGGGCACTTCTATCATTTGGTGACTCGTGCCCGCGCCGCTGGCAATGTCCAACCCCGCACTTTCACCGCCGTTGGCGGCGTCGTACAAAATCTGGTCATCTGGGCCGAGCAGGCGATATTCAGATCGATCGACTTGCAGCTCGCCGCCGTCTGGCACGCCCGTGATTCGCAGCGGCAGCGTGAATGTGACGCGCGCCGCATCGCTCAATGCGCGGCGCCGCAAAAACTCGGCAATGTCGTCTGTATTGCCGCGCAGCAGCGCATGCGCGGCTACTGCGGCGCCCATGACCGATGCGGGACGGCTCGGCGCGATGACGGCCTTTTCCGCCGTCGGATCGAAAGCTATCGCAACGGCTGTGGCATCTCCCGGTGCGGCAGACAGCCGCTGCTGAATCGCGAAGGCAATGTTCCAGGGCAGCTGCACCAGCGCGAACAGTATTAGCCCTCCTGCAATCAGCCCGCGAGCCCAAGATGTCTGGCGGTGGAAATATTGCAGGCCCAGAATCAAGAGTGCTCCGACTAAGACGGCGCCGTGTTCAAGCAGGCTCTGGATCCATCGCAACCCGGTACCGCAGGTCGCGCAGCGCCCCGGGCCGATCGCGAACGACGCGCCGATCAAGCATAATGCGAACAGCACTACCAATATAGCCGCGCCGAGCACGACTTGTGGCCAGTTCTCGGTCACCGAGGCAAGTGCAAGGAGCGGCACAACGAGTGTCAACAGGATATAGATCTCTTTGACGGTGGCGGGCCCCAAAGCCTGCGACAGCGTAAAGCCTGCAGCGCGCGCATTAATCAGGTCCACCACGAGCATCGGTACGGTGATTGTTGCAATAACGAAGAGTACCTTTGCGCAAAGCAAATCCCGACGTCGTACGGGGCGAATGAGCCAGTCTTGGCTTATTCCAGGGATAGGATCCTGATGCACCGTAGCCACAACTAGGGCGGCGATGCCGAGATTCCAGGCGGCGCCGAGTGCGGGAAACAACGTTCGCGCCACGAAATCCTCACCGAAGTATCCCCATCTGAACGACAGCCAGCCAAGAAGAATCTGAATCGCCGTGACCAGAAGGGCGAGCGGCCATAACAGCTTCCAATCCTTCCTCATGATGTGAATAATCAAGTTCGCTGCATCCGCCGGCTTACTGAGTGCCATTACGCGCCGCGCGCGCCATACTTACGAATATCGGACGCAACAAACCGTATGGTGAATCCGCGTCGCTTGCGATTGCACCCAAGGCGCGGCCGTGCTCGCGCAGAGCCGCCATCGTGCCTTGAAACAGCAACTTTCCCGCGTTGAGAAAGGCAACATGTGTCGCTATGCGTTCTATCTCGGCCAACTCGTGTGACGAGATCAGCACCGTCAATCCGGCGGCCTGCTGTAAGAATCCCTCGGCCACGTCATCGCGCACCAGGGCATCCAAGCCGCTGAATGGTTCGTCGAGAACGAGCAAGCGGGGACGGAAAGACACGGCACATGCCAACGCCATCTTCAGTCGCATGCCGTGCGACAGGTGACGGATGCGGCGCTCCGCGGGCAACCGCAACTGATCGCGCAGTGCGCTCTCGAGCTTGCGATCCCACCGCGGATAGTACGGCCGCAAGTAGTCAAAGCAATCTCGTACCCGCAACCGGCCGGGCAATTCCTGGTTCTCTGATACATAGCCGATATGCTGGAGGACTTGCGGCCCAATGGCGCGCGAATCCACGCCGAGCACCGTGGCATTGCCGCGCGTCGGCGTCAGGATATTCATGAGTAGTTTGATGAACGTCGTCTTGCCCGCGCCGCTTGCGCCTATCAAGGCGAAGATGCTGCCCTCTGGAACCGCAATGCTCAATCCCTGCACAGCAGTGAAATGGCCATAGGTCTTCCACAAATCTTGCGCCTGCAGGATCATTCGCAATCGCGCGTCGTTTGATCTTTCATTTGACCGTAGTTTGTGCATTGCAGATGTTCTTGGCAACTCCCATCATCTCAGCCACAAGAGGCTCAGCCCTTCTCTCGCGGAGGTTGTGGGCAAAGATTGCCACACTGCAAACGAATGCACGATTTGCCCGACGGCGAGGTCATACCCATTACCGCGGATAAGTTACGCGCCTCGTTTACCTATCGACTCGAAGTGGAAACACTTCGTTTGTCGGTTCGTAGTGTTTCTGACGCCCGAGCGCAAGCGTGGGGATGCTCCTGACCGACCGTGAGCTGGATAGTTCAGCTCAGGGTTTGGCGATGCTCACAGGATACTTGGCGGCGCCGCGCCAGCGGCAAGTGCACGCAGGAACTCGGGACAAGTGCGTGCAGGCGGCCGAGAATCCCCCCGCCGTTCCGGTCGCTGAGAGGGTCTCCGTTGCGCAGCTTCCTGCGGGTGCGTGTCTCTATGAGCCGCAGCAACGCATCGATGCCCCTATTACTGAGATGGTCTGGATCCTTGAAGTAGCTGACATCGGAGAAGGCGTAGCGAAAGTCGAGTACTTCAGTCACGCCGGCAGCGGCGAGCGCGCGGTCAACAGCTGCGGCCTGGGCCGGCGTCACGGATTCCAGATACTCCGCAGTGGCCGGATAGCGGATGGCGATAACGCGCAGGCCATGCGCGCGCGCCAGTGCTACGATGCGCGCGTACCACTCAAAGGGCTCTGGATGCGAAGCGATGCCGGCGTGGTCCATTTCGCCACCTTCGCGCGCCAGACGCGCGCGCTCCGCCTGCGGAAGTCTCTGCCAGCGTGTTTCCTCTTCGTCCGAGGTATCGCTGCGCGTGCGCTTCACCGTCTGGGACAAGCGCACTTTCAGATACTGAACGAAATCGTCATTGAAGAGCGGCACCAGATTAAAAGCAGTAGCGAGCCAACCGCGTCCAAATCCATATGGTGACCCGGTGCGTAGCAAGTATTGATCCGCAAAGGCGCCATTGGAGGACTGAAGGCGGCCGGTGCCAAACATGTGCGCATCCGCCGTGAGAAACAACGTGTCAAGCTCGTTGGGCTGCAATAGAAGATAGCGCAGCTTCGCGTAGACCTCGCGTAGACTATCGCCGCCAAAGCCTACGTTATAGGCATCGACGTCGAGATAGTCATTGTCGAGCTGCGCCACATGCGAGTCGCCCACGAATATGGCCTTGGCATGCGGGCGTGTGAAGAAGTTACTCACGACCAGCCGATAGTCGTGGGCGCGCTGAAAATAACTACTTGATTCATAGGTGATGACATTAGCGAGAGCAAATACGACCGTGCCCAGAATGCCCTTAATAATCACGGTCCGCCATGAATTGTGTGCGCGCATGCTTCAGAACTGAAAGTAGATGAAGTCGAGCGCTGAGCCCGTATAGCGGAAGCATAAAATAAGGGCGATTACGCCCGCGTAGGCTCCCCAGCGTGCGACGAATGGCCGCGATTCAACCTGTAAAGCAAAACCCTTGTCGCGTTGGACGAATTCCACAGCCACCAGAACGGCGATTGCCGCACCGGCGAACATGATTGAATTGCGCAGCTCGAGCGCGCGCAGCAGTGGCAGTGGATTTGTCATGAGCGATTTTGACAAAATGCTGCCGACCATCAGGAACGCGCTGTGCACCGTCTTGGCGCGGAAGAAAATCCACGCCAGTAGTGTCAGAAAAAAGGTAAACAATACTCGCACGACGATCAGCGCACTCCGGCCGATTGCTCGAGAGGCGCCGGCAGGCGTTGTGGAAAAGACGGGAACAGGCTTGCGCAGGCGGGTGAGAACGATATGCGGCAGATAGTAGAGGCCGTTTAGAAAGCCCCAGATCACGAAAGTCCAATTGGCGCCATGCCAAAGGCCGCTGACGGTAAAGGTCACGAGGATATTGAACACATATCGCAACGTACCGACGCGACTGCCGCCGAGCGGAATGAATACAAAGTCACGAAACCAGGTCGACAGCGATATATGCCACCGCCTCCAGAATTCGGGAATGCTTTGGGAAAAATACGGGGTTGCAAAGTTCTGCATAAGTTCAAAGCCGAAGAGGCGGGCGCTTCCGAGCGCGATGTGCGAGTAGCCAGAGAAGTCCCCGTAGATCTGGAAGGCGAAGAAAAATGCGCCGATAAGCACGACGCTGCCCGGCAGGTAGCGGTGAGCGTCAAAGATGGAATTGACAACTATCGCGCAGTTGTCAGCCACTACCAGCTTGCAAAATAAGCCCCAGGTAATTTGGCGCAGGCCGCTCGCAAAGTCATCCGCGGAGATATGCCGCGGACGATTAAATTGCGGCAGCATATGAGCGGCACGTTCGATCGGTCCCGCAACCAGTTGTGGAAAGAAAGCGACGTAGGCAAAGAAGGTAATCGGGTCGCGCTCCGGAGGCAGCTGCCTGCGGTAGACGCCCACGGTGTAGGTTAATGCCTGAAACGTGTAGAAGCTTAGGCCGACCGGCAGAATGATACGTAGCGCGGGCGCGTGCAGCTCTATTCCAATGGTTGCGGCGGCATCGATAAGCGAGGTGATGAAAAAATCATAGTACTTAAAGAAGCCAAGGATGCCGAGATTGACGCCGAAGCTTGCGAAAAGAATCAGGCGACGCTTGCGATTTTCACGCGCGCGGTCCAGTGCGAGGCCGACGACATAATCGACAAGCGAGCTGAAGGCAATTAGGCCGAGAAAACGCCAATCCCACCACCCGTAGAAGAAGTAGCTTGCGACCAGTAGCAAGAAGTTTTGCGAGCGTACCGACACGCGGCCAACGAGCAGGTACACCAACCAAACGATTGGGAGAAACACAGCATAATTGGCGGTATGGAAGAGCATGATGGAGCTGCGTCAGCGTGGATCGGTACGTTTCATGAATAAGAGGGCGTTGGGCGAATAGTGAAAGTCCGATCCAAAAGAGCGCGAACCATCAGGTCAGAACCAAATCGGGCGGCGCTGCCTGCTGGCTTCGATGGGATCGTTGCTCCTTCGGCGAGCCCGCTCGATGCACGGATGATGCCGTGGAGGCCATTGGCTGTGCAATACTGCGGCGGTAAGCCACGCGCAGCGACCTTGATTATTCGTGATATCAGTCGCACTTATAGCTGTCGCGCCTGTCCTCGCAATCGTGGCGCAGCGTATTGCGCCAGTGGCACTTCTGAATCGGCGGGCCCTGGCGGCTCGACTGGGTCAACTAATACGCGAGCCCAATGCCGTCCGCGCGCATTTCACTCGCGGCAGCATAAACGCGCTTCGCACCATGCATGCGCCGCTCAACGCATGCATAGCGGCCGAAGCCGCCGTCGGAGGCTCCGAGCGGCCAACCGAGCGCGGCGAGCGTGCGGCGCGCGGCCTCGGGGATTCCGGACTCGAGCCGCAGCAATCCTCGAGGACCGAGGCCGGGTAGATCCTCGCCCATGGATTGGGAGGATCCTTCGTGATGCCAGCGCGGGCTATCGCCGGCCGCTTGCACGTCGAGACCGTAGTCCACTCGGTCGATTATGATCTGCGTCTGCCCTTGGGGCTGCATGTCTCCGCCCATCACGCCGAAGGAAATCCACGGCGCGCCGTTTCGCGTCGCAAACCCGGGAATGATCGTTTGGAAGGGCCGCTTGCCGGGCGCATAGATATTCGGATGGCCATCGCGCAGCGAGAACAGCTCCCCCCGGTCCTGAAACATGAATCCAAGTCCGTCAGCTACCAGTCCGGAGCCCATGCCGCGAAAGTTGGACTGAATCATTGAAATCATCATTCCGTCGCGGTCGGCCACGCTGAAATACGTGGTATCGCCGTGGCTCGGAGCGATGCCCGGGTATGCGGGTGTCAGGATCCTCTCCGGGTTAATCAGTTGGGCGCGCAATTTTGCATAACTCTTCGAGTTCAGCCACTCGGTTGGCACGGACGCGAACTTTGGATCGGCGTAATAACGAGCCCGGTCTTCGTAGGCGAGGCGTTTGGCTTCAACCTGAGTGTGGATGGACATCGCTGACTGAAAACCCATGCTCCGCAGATCGAAATTCTCCAGGATGTTGAGCATTTGCAGTGTCGCTAGCCCCTGAGTGTTCTCTCCAATGGCATACACGTCGACGCCGCGATAGGTCGTTACGAGGGGCTGGGTCCATTCGGAGTGGTGACTTTGCAGATCGTCGTAGGAAAGCCAGCCGCCGATGCGCTTGAAGTACGCATCGATGATGCGCGCGATCGGGCCTTCGTAAAATGCATCCCGCCCTCCTTGCACAATCAGCCGGTAGGTCCGCGCCAGATCGGGATTACGAAAGACGTCGCCCTCTGCGGGAGCATGGCCATCGGGCGCATAGGTCAGTTTTGCGTTGGTGGTTTCCTCAATCCCAGCGCCGAGTTCATTAAAGGTTTCAAGATTGCGCTTTAAGTAGTAGCTGATGATTTGCGGCACCGGAGCACCGGATTCACACAATGCAATCGCAGGCTCGAACAAGTCCTGCCACCGCAATTTCCCGTAGCGCTGATGCAGCGACCACCAAGCATCGAGCGCGCCTGGCACAGATACTGAAATAGCGCCGAACTCCGCAATCGTGCCTTTGGAAGATCGGGCGCGCACGGTTGCAAGACTCAGCGACTTGGGTGAGCGGCCTGATCCGGATAATCCGACCACCTTTGCGACCTTTGGATCCCAGAGCATGGCATAGCAGTCACCCCCTAAGCCCGCGCTTGTCGGTTCAAGAAACCCGAGACAGGCATTTGCGGCGATCGCGCCATCCACTGCGGACCCACCGTGCTTCAAAATTTCAATAGCGGCAAGTGTCGCGAGCGGATGCGCCGTTGCGGCGGCACCCGCAAGCCCAAGCGCCGCGGAGCGCGACGCGAAGCTCGCTCCTGCGGCCCGATCGCCCGCGTGTACGTCTGGCCTTTCAAAGCGGGCCGCGTCCGCGGCCTGGAATCCCGGCTGTGGGGCACCATTGGGCGTTGCTAACTCTTTGCGCATTGTTATGATCCCTGTTTGCGAGAAAGCGACTGTGCCAAAACCGGCAAGGGGGAATGTGGCTATAAAGGTTCGGCGTCGCACGGCGATCTACCTCGGCCCTGTCAACGTCATGCACGCAGAGAAAGCAACCGCCAACATGAAATGACATCGGCGCGCAAATTTAGCGTGCCGACGGCTTCTTGGCCACTAGCTCATCGGGTAACGAAGTGCAACCTTAAAACCTGTCGCAAATGACCCCAATACCTGGCTAGCCACTTGCCTCACATCCTGTTTGGATTGCTCCTCCAGTTGACACTTTCAGGACCCTGAATATGAGCAGAGTGAATTTCGTGGGACTCGGCCGAGCGGCACTTACGAGCGGCACCGTCGCAGCGTCCATGGGCTCGCCGGGCCGCGCGGTGGCGCAAAGCTCACCGTTCCTAACCGGCGCCACGGCGCTTCAGAGCAACATAGTTTCTTGGCTAACTCCGATCGCCGTCATCCTGATCATGGTTCTCGGCGGCATGGCGATGGCAAACCGAATCGTAGAGAACTGCGGCAACACCCTCATTCTGCGCTGCTCAAGCAGCGAGGGCGGAGGCACATCGCACTTTGCTTCGCGGCTGATTGGAGAGCGCGAAATCTTGCGACGCCAGGTTACACGTGGTCGTGATCGCGAAGGCCTATTTGCGGGTCGCAATTCAAGGCAGTCCACACAGGTAAGTGAGCAGCACGTAACTGAAATGGCATTGTTGCCTTCCGAGCTCGAGCAGCTTCCGGATCTCACAGGTTACCTGAAGCTTTCCTCAGCGCGAGCGTGGGCACGGGTGTCGATCGTGACGTAAGAAACGTATCCCCAATATGCAGTGATGCACCGTGGCGATCTATTACTTCAACATCAAATCCTTGGGACGCAGCAGTGGGGGCCGGGCCACGTCTGCCGCTGCCTACCGCGCCGGCGAGCGCATCCGTGACGAACGTACCGGCCAAGTGTTTGATCACTCACGTCGCACGGACGTAATGCACAAAGAAATTGTAATACCATCGAAGCTTGCCGGCACTGAGATTACTTGGGTTCGTAACCGGAGCGCGCTTTGGAACGCTGCGGAGAGCGCCGAATCGCGTAAAAACGCGAAGGTTGCTCGAGAATACCTTGTCGCGCTGCCACACGAACTAACGCATGGGCAGCGCGTGAAATTGGTTCAGAATTTTGCGCAGGACTTGGCTGATCGGCATGGGTTTGCCGTCGACATCGCAATTCATGCACCTCGCATCAACAACGATCCGCGCAATTTTCATGCGCATTTGTTGACTACAACACGGGAAATCCTCGCGACAGGCCTCGGTGCCAAGACGGACTTGGATATAGGTTCGGCAAGGCGAGAAGCGCGGGGACTCGGGTCCACCCTCAAGGAACTGTATGCAGTGCGCGAAAGATGGGCGACCTCTACTAACGAGGCGCTGCGAGAAGCGAGCATTGAGGCTCGAGTTGATCATCGCAGTCTTAAGGCACAGGGCATCGATCGCGAGCCCCTGCCCCGCATTCCCGTGGGGGCTTGGCACTCCGAGCAGGACGGGCAGCGCAGTGAAATAGCCGAGAGGATTCGCGCAGCATATCGTGCGCGCATACGCGCACGCCTGGAGCGGGCTCTGGCTCAGGCGTCGCGACTTGGCAGTGAAGGGAAATTGGACGACATTCGACGACTCGCTCGCCAAAGCTGGCTGCAGCTTAGGCATTCGCAGCGTTCAAGATCCACGACGCTGGAGTCCGCATGCGGTCAAGCGCGTGACTCTCAAAGCACAGGCGATATTGGTAGCAAAGCGCGCGATGATGGTATCGCCTTGTAGTGGCGTCATTCGCAGTCGCGTAACATGCTGTTGCGAGTCGCTGTGCACACTAGGCGTTGGTATGCCAAACAACAGCAATGTCAGATCACAGAACTACTGCATCCTGCGCGCATTGCAGCGCTGCACGCACTGCACTAAGCCAACTCCGGTGTTGGGCGTGATTGTGCCTGCAGGTCATGAGACATTGGAGGCTGACGCGGAAGTGAGTGACCGACTGTCAGCGGCAGACGTCTGGGAGATTGCGCCCGCCGGGGCACTGCTTTTCTTTGTTGAGTACGTTCCGTTCACTGTCCAAAATAGGCTGTACGAACTATCGCAGCACTACCGCTTCGACCATTGCGAGCAGGCAGGACAGTCGCTTTGGATGAACCATTGTTCCTTTTGTGGCAAACAGATAGCGGACTTCGAGGTGTACTGCGAGCCCGAGGGCGCCTTCTCGCCGATCTCGCCAGAGAAGGCTGCTTCGATCCAATTACACGAAGTGCAGGAACCGTTCGAAGCGCAAGCTGCAGGGTACTCGTATGCGCCGGACTTTTTGGGCTATGTGCAACGCTCGGGCGGAGCCGCAGGAGCGCGGACCCTGCTACGGCACAACGGCAAGAAATAGGAACACTGCAAAGAGTGCTAAGTGCACGGCACCCTGCAGTACTGTCGCGCGGCCGCCGCTCAGCGTCAGCGTGCCGACGATCGTGGTCAGGGCCAGAAGCGACGCGAGCTTAGGTTGCCGCGCTTGCCGGCAGCGAATTACTGGAGAGTCGTGCTTGCAACATTGGAAAAACTACTCTCGGCGCCGGTCGTTGTGTAGGCCGCGAGCGCAAAGTACCAGGTACCCGCCGAAAGGTTGGACAGCACATAGGAGGTAACGCCCGGATTGGCTATCTGATCGCTCTGGCTCAAATTATTTACACTGGTGCCGTAATAGATGCGAAACCCAGCGAGGTTGACGAGGGGCGTTCCATTAGTGTTCTGGGTGGGAATGATCCAGTTTAGTGTCACGGCGCTGACTGAATTCTGTAATACGGCAATATTGAAAGCGGGTAGGGAAGCTGTCGAGGTTCCGTTACTCGCACTGATCGTGATATTCGCGTACTTGCCGACGTCCGCCGCAGCAGGCGTTCCGGAAAGCTGTCCCGTGCTCGAGTTGAACTGCGCCCACGCCGGCTGATTCTCAATCGAGAAAGTTAGGGCATGACCCTCAGGATCACTTGCGTTCGGCGTGAAACTGTACAGCGTACCCACATTCACCGATGTCGCCGGGGCGCCACTGATCGTCGGTGGCCCGTCGACGGGCTGCGGGGAGACAGTAACGGAAAAGACGGGCAATGAGGCGGTCTGTGTTCCATCGCTGACGCTGATCGCGATATTCGGGTAGCTGCCGACGCTGTTCGTCCCTGGGGTCCCGGAGAGCTGGCCCGTGGTCGAATTGAAGCTTGCCCATTGGGGTTGATTCTGGATCGAGAAAGTCAGGGGGTTGCCAGGGGGGTCGCTCGCACTCGGCGTGAAGCTGTAGGCCGAGCCTACATACACCGATGTGGCAGGCGCGCCGCCGATAGTCGGTGGCGCTTCACCTGACGCAGTGACCGTCAAAGTGAACGCCGGCAAGGAAACCGTCAGGACTCCATCACCGACGCTGATCACGATATTCGGGTAACTGCCGATGTTGTCCGCGTGCGGTGTCCCGGACAGCGCGCCGCTGCTCGCATCAAAGCTCGCCCATGAGGGCTGATTCTGAATCGAGAAAGCGAGGGAATTGCCGGCCGGGTCGCCCGCGCTCGGTATGAAGCTGTAGGCCGAGCCGGCGCTCACGGACGTTACAGGGGTGCCGGTGATCGTCGGCGGCCCGTTTATGGGCAGCGCCAGAACCGTAACTGTGAAAGCGGGCAGGGAGGTGCTCAGGGTTCCATTGCTTACGCTAATCGTGATGTTGGCGTAAGTTCCGACGTCCGCTCCAGTGGGAGTCCCAGAAAGCTGCCCCGTGCTCGTGCTGAAGCTTGCCCACGAGGGTCGGTTCACGATCAAGAAGCTGAGCGCATTGCCATTTGGATCGGTCGCGGACGGCGCAAAAGAGTACGCCTGTCCAACAACCACGCTTGGTGGTGGAGTGCCAGAGATCGTCGGGGGAGTTGTCGGTGGATTCGTTGACTGCGCCGCGGTGACCGTGATCCGAAAGGGTCCGACCGTTGCTCTACCGACCCCGTCCGAGACACCGATCTCGATCTCGTTCGTCGTACCGACATCGTCAGCGTTCGGAGTCCCCTTGAGTTCACCCGTCGCTGTGTTGAAGGTAGCCCAGGCGGGTATATTCGTGATGTCAAAGGTCAGTGCGGTGCTTAGCGGATCGGAAACGGCGGGTGTGTAGTCGTAGGGAACCCCTACCTGAGCTGACGTCGGCGGGATTCCAGTGACGACGGGAGGCTGCGGATCGGCAACGGCCTCCGTCGTGGAACTCGCACCCCCTTGCGTCGTTGTTTGTACGCTGCCGCAACCGGAAAGCGCGACCAGAAGCAGCGCGCCGCACAGGGCGGCTCGAGGCCAAAGGGTGCCCGTGCAGACTGTTGGACCGTACGGCAACGCCTGCAGGCCCGCGATGGCTTTTCTTCGACGCATTGCCTTCCCAGGCCGCACAACAAGCACAAGCGAGCCGCGCCGGCCCAGGTCATGAGCGCGCTGCCCTGCAAAGCAGGTGTGTAACCAAATTGACCCGGATTCGGATCTAAATCCGATCGGTCCGAACGTTTTGTATTGCTTCGCTTGGCGCTCTGCACGACCACAGTCGCAGCGCCTTTATCCCCTGAATATCAATTTCTGTTAACTGCGGCGCGGAAAGCTACACCGATTTTTATTAGGACGCACACCGTCGCCATCCTGCGTCACGTGACATAATCGGGCAGTAGCGACCTCGGGTGGACGAAGCCCGCCAGATGATGCAATCAGGCGTCCACTAACGTCGCGGCTCTGTACTCACGGCTACGAGATTTACGGTCTGCGTGTTTGGGTCAAAAATAATCTGCGCTTCACCACGCTCGAGTTGGTGCATGACGTGCGCGACTTTTTGCTCGAACGAGAGTTCCCTCGCGCCGTAATCCGTTCCTTCACGCAGTACGAATGATTCGACGATACCTTTCAGGAGCTCCGATGCGAGTGCTGCAGCTGGAACCACAACTGGATCGTGAAGCTCGTCATTCAAGTGGCAGATTCCCGGTGATTCCGGTGACTTGCATTGGATCGCGGCTGGATGTTATCTCTTAGGCGATGCCTTTCCCAGATCTCGAATAATGCCGCCGGTCATTTCGATCACAAACCTGACCAAGTCCTACGCTTCGGGTCTGCAGGCACTGAAAGGCATCAACCTTGATATCGACAAGGGTGAAATCTTCGCGTTGCTGGGTCCGAACGGCGCGGGCAAAACCACGCTTATCAATGTGGTTTGCGGAATTGTCACGCCGACAACCGGCGTCGTCGTCGCGGACGGTCACGACATCATTGCCGACTATCGAGCGGCGCGATCGAAGATCGGTCTGGTCCCACAGGAGTTAACTACTGACGCATTCGAAACCGTGTGGGCGACGGTCACTTTCAGCCGCGGGCTCTTCGGGCATCCCGCAAATCCAAGGTATGTCGAGAGAGTATTGCGGGATCTGTCCCTATGGGAGAGGCGTCATGACAGAATTATGACGCTCTCCGGCGGCATGAAGCGTCGCGTGATGATCGCCAAGGCCCTGTCGCATGAGCCACAGATTCTCTTCCTGGATGAGCCGACCGCGGGCGTCGACGTAGAACTGCGTCGTGACATGTGGGCGCTCGTCCGCCGTATGCGCGAACGCGGCGTGACGATCATCCTGACCACGCACTACATAGAGGAGGCCGAAGAAATGGCCGATCGAATCGGGGTGATAAATAAGGGCGCCCTGATCTTGGTCGACGAGAAAACTGCGCTCATGAAGAAGCTCGGCAAGAAGCAGCTGACCCTCACTCTGCTCGCGCCGATGGCAGTCATTCCGGCGCAACTTGCCCCTTGGCACCTGGAGCTCAAGTCAGCCGGTACGGAACTCGAATACACCTTTGACGCTGGCGATAGCAGCAGCCTTTACGAGCTGCTGCGCCGCATTAGCGATCTTGCGATCGTGTTCACCGATATGAATACGCGGCAGCGCTCGCTGGAGGACATCTTTGTGAGTCTGGTGAGCGAGCGGACATGAGTTCGCGAACGACTCGGATGGCATTCAATCGCTACGGCGTGTGGGCCATCTATAACTTTGAGATGGCGCGGGCCGGACGCACGCTGTGGCAGAGTCTGTTCACGCCCGTCATGAGCACGTCGCTGTACTTTGTTGTCTTCGGTTCCGCGATTGGCTCGCGTATGGCCGCGGTTAACGGCGTGAGCTACGGCGCATTCATCGTGCCGGGGCTGATTATGCTGGCGTTGTTCACCGAGAGCATCTCCAACGCCTCGTTCGGTATTTATTTTCCAAAATTTACCGGCACGATCTACGAGCTGTTATCGGCGCCCGTATCGTATTTGGAAATCGTCATCGCGTATGTCGGCGCGGCGGCCACCAAGTCGGTTGTTTTGGGCTTGATTATTCTCGCGACTGCTGCGCTCTTCGTGCCGCTCAGGATTTTGCATCCGCTCTGGATGATTGCCTTCCTCGTGCTAACTGCGACAACCTTCAGCCTGTTCGGATTCATCATTGGAATTTGGGCGAAGGGATTTGAACATTTGCAGTTTGTGCCGATGCTGATAGTTACCCCGCTTGCGTTTCTTGGCGGCGCCTTTTATTCGATCGACATGCTGCCGCCGGCGTGGCGCACATTCAGTTTGTTCAATCCTGTGGTGTATCTGATCAGCGGCTTTCGCTGGAGCTTCTATGAAACCTCTGATGTCAGCGTGGGGGTGAGTTTGGCGATGACGCTCGGCTTTTTCGCTGCCTGTCTTGTGCTGGTGGCGTGGATATTCAAGACGGGATATCGACTGAAAAGCTAAATCAAGGCATTGCCTAGGAGTCAAGCGCGCTTCCGCGGCAAGCCGGGTGCCGACCGTGATATCGCCGGCAGGACGGGTCCGGAGCGCCGCGCCGGTCGTCGCCTTGGACGCAGGATTGGACAGATTGCGGCGAGTTGATCCGTAATGTGAGAGACTCGCGTTGCCTGCGGCTTTAAGCCGTGATGAGACTCACCTCCCGCATTTCAGCGGGGGCACATACTGCGAGCATGCGAACTTGGCACAGGCTGTACAGGCGATGAGCTGGAAGCGAAGACTACTGATACTGGCCATAGGCCAGCTGTTCAGCGCAGCCGCGCTGTCGCCGGCGTTAGCTTCCGGTAACAACCCCAGTACACCGGTCGCAGGAGATGCAGCTCGCACCTCGCCACGTCTTACAACTGTGCGCGCCCGCAAGTCAGATTGGGACGAGCCGGATCTGCGCTCAAGTTCGGTATTCATTCTCGATGCGACGCACTCGTCGGTTTTGTATTCGCGCCGTGCAGATGTGCCGATGCCGATCGCGTCGATAACCAAACTCATGACTGCGCTCGTAGTGCTGCAAGCGGAGCAATCGCTCGACGAGGCTATCCAGATCACCCGCGATGATATTTTCCGGGGCAAGGGCGCACATTCGCGTCTGACGCCCGGTACCACCCTGCCGCGCGGAGATCTGCTGCACCTTGCGCTGATGTCATCGGAAAATCGTGCTGCGTATACCTTGGGGCGGCATTACCCCGGGGGAGTGCCGGCATTAGTGCAGGCGATGAATGCACGGGCCAAAGCGTTGGGTATGAGCCATACGCATTTCGTTGATCCGGCGGGCTTATCGAGCGCTAACGTTGCAAGCCCCGAGGATCTGTCGAAGCTTGTGATAGCTGCATCGGAAAATCCAATCATCCGCGAGTACTCAACCGACAAGGGCTATGCCATCCGCGCGGGCCGGCGGATGATCGACTTTCGTAACACGGATTCGCTGGTGTCCAATCCGACCTGGAACATTATTGTGCAAAAGACGGGGTATATCAGCGAGGCAGGCAAGTGTCTGGTGATGCAGGCGATTATTGAGGGCCGGACTGTGGTGATCGTGTTGCTCGATTCCTTCGGAAAGTACACGCGCGTCGCCGACGCCAAGCGCATCAAGAAGTGGATGGAATGGCGGCTGAGCGCGGGCTTGGCCCGCGAAGGTTAATCGCCGCTACGCTAAACCGTCGGAAAATTCTCGCCGCGGGCGCTGCTAGTTGTCTACACCAGCGTCGCGAACTCTCACGAGGAAATGGACCGCGCTAGGTGCCCGATCGCGACACCTTTCTCGCCTTGCAAGTCTTGATAAAGTTCGCCTTATCATTGCCCGTCAGCTTCTTGTCAGACGCCTGCTTGTGGCACGATTCCGAGCCGGACGATTGATTCGCATCCGCCGTACTCGGGCTCATGGTGCCCGGAAAGGCCCGTTGGAAGGCATGGACTCGGGCGCCGTTTTAACGGCACGCGGTGCATCCTCCGTATTATTTGGCGGAGGCGACTGCGCGTAGGCCGCGCCCGCGATCACTAATGCAGCCGCTAGGCTCAATGAGATCGTCCTCATACTTCACTCCTGTTGATAGTGTCGGTTGCGTTCATGAATCCGGCTGCGTTCGAGAAGCTCGCCGTCCGGGGGACGACGAGAGTAAGTCTCTGGAGACGGGTCCACGCCCGGGTGTTCAATAAGTTAGTTGCCCGAGCGCGTGGTTTTTCCCTGCTTGCATTTATTGACGAAGTTCGTCTTGTCATCGCCCGTCAGCTTCTTGTCAGTCGGCTGCTTCATGCACGCCTGGGAGATGGAATGCGGCGCCGCCTGATTTTCGTCGGTCGCCCTGCGCGGCGTGTTGTTAGCGGGTGCGTTGTTTTGCATGATGTCGCTGTTGCTGCTATTCGAGGTGTCCGGGGTCTGCATGCCATTCGAGGAATCAGGCGTTTGCGCGAACGCCACGGCACTGACCAGCAAGGCTGCCGCCAGGCTCGATGAGGTTGTCGTTTTCATGGTTTGCTCCTGTGCAATGTCGGTAAAGTCCATCTGAGGCTGGCTCCGCGCAGCGTGCCCTCCAGAAGCCAGCACCATGCCCGTGGGAGGCTTCCGTTTCGGCACAAGCGCGCTGGGGCAGGCGCATGTGGGCGGGCGGGGCCTTGAGCTTCACTTCGAAAACCGATTGTCTCGTGCCACGCTCAAACGCGAATTCAAGGGAGCAAGACAGATGGCGACGCGCAGGCCTGTTGGTGAGACTCATGCCGACCTCGGTTACGTCCCCGACGGCCAGTAGCGTGCGCGGCGGACTGCTGACTTCGTGAGCGCGGCGCGCATCCTGGTCGCGAGCCTCATCGGCACGACGATCGAGTTCTTCGATTTTTACATCTATGCCACCGCGGTGGTGCTGGTGTTTCCGCGCCTGTTCTTTCCGTCGGCCGACGCCGCGTCGGCCATGCTGCAGTCGCTTGCGACATTCGCTCTGGCGTTCTTTGCCCGTCCCATCGGTTCTGCGCTGTTCGGGCACTTTGGCGACCGCGTCGGGCGCAAGGCAACACTGGTGGCGGCGCTGCTGACAATGGGGCTGTCCACCGTGTTCATTGGCCTCTTACCCACCTACGCGGACGCTGGGCTCGCCGCGCCGCTTTTGCTCGGGTTGTGTCGCTTCGGCCAGGGACTCGGTCTCGGCGGCGAGTGGGGCGGAGCGGTACTGCTTGCGACGGAGAACGCCCCCCCCGGCAAGCGGGCATGGTACGGAATGTTTCCCCAGCTGGGCGCGCCCTTGGGCTTCCTGTGTTCGAGCGGGGTCTTTCTGCTCTTGAGTAATCAGCTCACGGAAGCGCAATTTTTTGCCTACGGCTGGCGCTTGCCCTTCCTCGCGAGCTCTTTGCTGGTGCTGGTGGGACTGTACATTCGCTCGCGTCTGACTGAGACCCCAGCCTTCCGGCGCGCTATCGATAACAACGAGCGCGTCCGGCTGCCTATGCATAGCGTCTGCACCGTTCATCGGCGGGCACTTTTTCTCGGCACCTTTGCGGCGATGGCGACATTTGTGCTGTTCTACCTAATGACGGTATTCGCGCTGAGCTGGGCCACTGGCGTTCTCGGCTATGCGCGCAACGATTTTCTGTTAGTGCAAATGTCCGGCGTGCTGTTTTTTGCCGCGACGATTCCAATCTCGGCCGTTATTGCCGATCGGCGCGGCAGTCGGCGAGTTCTGATGATCGCGACCGCTGCCATCGGAACGTTCGGCCTGGCTTTTGCACCGCTCTTCGGCTCGGGCCGCCCGCTCGGTGTGTTCACATTCATGGCTCTGGGCCTGGCGCTGATGGGACTGACCTACGGTCCCCTCGGCACGGCACTCGCGCAATTGTTCCCCACCGGGGTGCGTTATACGGGCGCATCACTCGCTTTTAATCTGGCCGGCATATTTGGCGCATCACTTGCGCCGTACATCGCAACTTCGCTCGCCGTCCATTACGGCGTGGCCTACGTGGGTTACTATCTGTCCGCGGCGGCGCTTCTGACCTTTCTCGCATTGTGGCGCATGCGGCTTGGACCCCGTATTGCGGGCGTGGTATCCGAGGCTCCCCTGTGAGTACGCTTCCCGTATCTTGTTACGATGCTTGCCGCAGGAGCCAGGCCGCGAGCCCTCGGGTTCTGGTCACGGGAGCGGCCTTCAAGGCCGCTGCCCATCGGCGCGTGCCGCAGCAGCTGTCGATGACTCTTGCGGCCCGACCAGTATGTGGCCCGCGCCGCAAGGGAGGGGGTGCGCGCAGCCCCATCGAGACCGGCCTCGCGAACATTGCCGCCCAATCTGCGGCGTAAGCGTATTTGTATAGGCATAATACCGCATTGATCGGCAAGCGCTGCAGCGGCAGCGTTTCGGGCGTGAACTCAGGGCAGGTATATGACGATTTCAGACAGGATGCAGACACTGATTGGCGAGCGTACGCCGGGCCACTCGTTACCGCAGGCGCTGTACGCGGATCCCGCCGTATTCGATTTCGATGTTCAGTCGATTTTCAATCGCTACTGGTTGCAGGCTGGCCTGGAAGTCGAAATTCCCAAGACGGGCGATTACATCACCCTGACGGTCGGTCCTTCGCCCATCGTAATATTGCGCGACGAGACAGGCGCCGTTAGCGCATTCTTCAACAGCTGCCGTCATCGAGGTGCACAGATCTGCACCGAAGAGCGTGGTCACGCGCGTCGGCTGGTGTGTCCGTATCATCAGTGGACCTACGATCTGCACGGTCAGCTGCAGCGCGCCGGCCGAATGCAGGATAGCTTCGATCCGAAGGTTTACCGTCTGCGTCCCGTGCGCACCGAGTGCGTAGCGGGCGTCATCTTCATCTGCCTCAGTGACGCCCCGCCCGATTTTGCGCCGATCCGTGCCGGTATCGAGCCGCTACTCGGGCCGCATGATCTGCGCAATGGCAAGGTTGCCTACACGGCAACCCTTGTTGAGCGTGCCAATTGGAAATTGGTCATGGAAAATGCGCGCGAGTGCTACCACTGCCGGGCGCAGCATCCGCAGCTCATGCACTCTTTCCGCGATTTCACGACACAGGACATTTATAATCAGCCGGAGCCCTGGCTGATTGATTTTTGGGCGCGCTGTGAGTCTAAGGGCCTCAAGAATGGTCCGGTGCGCGGAGCCGATTTCGAGGCAAGCCGCTTCGGACTGGCGGAAGGCGTCATGTCAATAACCCCCGATGGCAAGCCCGCGGTCACAAAGAAGCTCGGTGCCGTGGGTGATGGCGACGTGGGCACAATGTGGTGGGCACTGCAGCCGAACTGCTTCAACCACGCGGTCGGTGACTACACGTTCCTTTTTCAGGCGCTGCCGACCGGCCCGCAGGAGACGGTCGTGACCGCAAAATGGGTCGTTAACAAGGATGCTGTCGAGGGCGTCGATTACGATCTCGCTCGCTTGATCGAGGTATGGAATTCGACCAATAATGAGGATCGCTGGCTTGCCGAGAACAATCAGCGCGGCATCAACTCGATCGCCTACGTGCCGGGTCCGTACTCAGAGATCACCGAAGGCAGAGTCCTGCGGTTTGTCGACTGGTACTGCGCCGCATCGAAGGCTTTCATCGCAGAGCAGCGTGTCCAGCAGCCAACTCATCCGTTTCCACGGGCGCGCGCGGCGCCTTAGTGCACTAAAATTTGCTTCCGGTGGTTCGCATCGTGCCGTCGCGCCAGGGACGCTTATTGCGCTGAAATCAGGCGACACGGCATCTGCACTTGGAAGCGAAACTGCTTGCAGGCCCGAGGGACAGCCACGCCGTGCAGCCTCGCTGCCGGCTGTGATTACGGGAGAACGTCGCGATGTTGAGGGCGTATCTTAGGCTCGTACTGTTCGCCCTTGGCCTGCTGGCCGGTATTCAGGCCCCCGGGTTTGTAGATCAATACTCGAAGCGCGTAAGTGCCCACTATATCGAAGCGACAAAGAGCTTCGCGGGCTTTCAGCGCACCGCGGACCTGTATTTTGGCGGGAGCGTCGAGGCCTTGATCGCGCATCACGAATCAAGTTCAGATGCGGTGTTTAAGGATGAGGCGAAGAGCGTGGCGGCCGTATACGCCCGCCTCAAGACGCTCGCGCTGGAAAGAGACGCCATGAGCGGCCCATTGATTAGCAGGATCTTCCACGTCGCGTTTCAACCGAACAGCGAGCTTCTGAATGAGACCATCGCGGCGTACTCCTACACGGTTCCGCTCAATCAGGAGGCCATATTCTGCGGATTGGTCGCGGCGCTCCTGCTGGCGCTGCTGGTGGAATCGGTCCTGCTGGGTATCCTCCGATTGGGGCACATTAGGCTGGGCGCGGCGCGCTCCTCGCGAGCTTGATGAATGCCTGCCAGGGACTGTGGGGCCCGCCGCTCTCGCTGCGCGGCGCGCAACACGGTCAGGAGGTCATGCGCAAGGCGGCGAGCTTCGATAACCGTACGCCACACGGTAATAATAGCGGCGAATGACTGTGCCGTCGCGCATCAGCACGCCGACATTGACCGGCCCGAAGCGTTCGGCGCGCGACTCGACACAGCGATCAGTTAAATCCTCCGGCTTCCACGTGACGAGGAGCAGCGTTCGGCCCGCCTGCAACTCGACCGGGACCCACCGCGCATACATCAGACCGGTCCACTCGAAGAGATGGGCGCCCGAGGTCTCCGGCGCGGTCGCGGGATCGTCGGTTGCATAGAAGGCAACCTCGCTCGCAATGGCGTAGCGATCCATTCCGACAATGAGGGGCTCAGTGCCCGTCGCGCTCTTCACTTCTTGGGCGATTTTATTGACCTGTCGCCCGAGCTCGTGCCAACCGACCGGCACGAGCTGCATCTGCCGACCGTATTCGATACCGGGCAGGCCAAGTGCAAGGAAATGCAGTCCGGCTGCGTAAACTACGAGCAAGACTAAAAGAGTCGGTGTCCAGGTGCTCCGGATTTTTGCTGCGAGCGCACCGGGCAACTCTGCGCCAGAGGGCGTCATCGCGAATGCCATCGCCGGCACAGCGGCGAGCCAGACCTCCGCGGTCCAGTCAAACTTTACATCGTGACGCAGGCTGACGGCGGCGAATACGGCAAGCGGTACCGCGACAGCCACTTGCATGAAGCGCCATTTGCGCCGCGCATCCGCCACGCCGTCGTGGGCGTGCGCGCCTTGGCGCCATTCAAATAGCGCAGTCGCCACGGCGAGGCAACCCGTCGGTGTAAGGATCACTAAGGCGGCGAGAATCAGTTTGTAGAGCGCGAAGTGTGATTCACCAGAGAGGCGACGAGAAGTCTGAAACGCAAACGACATCCATTCGTTGTGCGCGTTCCAGACGATCACGGGTGAGAAGATTGCCAGCGCCATGAGAGCAGCGGCATACGGTCTCCAGTCCCGCAGCCAGCGTCGCGATTGCTGATCCAAAAACATATACCACACCGCGGCGAGGGCGAGCAGGCCGATGGAGTACTTGGAGAGCAGGCCGATCCCCATGCAGAGGCCGACCCCCCACCAGGCACGCGCACGGCCCGCCACGACGGCGCGCTCGCCAAAGTAGAGCGCGCCGGCCCAGGCGGCACCGAGGAGGGCGTCTGGTGTCATCACGATTCCGGCCGCAAAAAAGAAAGGCAGAACCTGCGAGAGAACTGTCGCTGTTAGTGCGCTTGATGCGTCGAAAAGATTGCGCGTGAGGCGATACGTGAAGAAAGCCGTGGCCGCTGCGCAGAAAAGGGCGCCGATCCGTACGCTGAACTGCGAAATTCCCAGGATGCTTGTACTGAGCCTGATCAACCATGCGATCATCGGCGGATGATCGAGATATCCGATGTCGAGGTGGCGCGAATAGTTCCAATAGTAGGTTTCCTCCGGCGAGAGTTCCGCTAATCCGAGATACACGAGACGCAACACAAAAACATAGATGACGATGCCGAGCGCCAAACCCGCCATGGCG